>Ga0307414_10000357_pt1 | contig 25424 bp, 22 predicted proteins | sample DK1Ometagenome_FD_203804 | JGI IMG/M metagenome (GOLD analysis project Ga0307414, IMG submission 203804) | Maize rhizosphere microbial communities from greenhouse at UC Davis, California, United States - DK15-O-3 | ecosystem: Host-associated > Plants > Roots > Rhizosphere > Soil | place: USA... | reverse complement strand
AAGAGTGGAAATTTTAAAAGGACCTGCGAGTTTGCTTTATGGATCAGACGCTTTAGGTGGGGTGATTAATATCATTGATGATCTTGTTCCTCCACCGGGAGTGTTTAACGGAGATTTTACCACTTCTTATGGAACTAATAACGGCCTTAGTGCGTCTTCACTGATGATGCAGGGCAATGACAACGGATTTGTATACCGCGGTCGTGTATCTTATAAAAATGCCTACGGCTTTGCTTATAAAAATACAACGGTTCCGAACTCTGGATTTAACGAGTTTAACCTGAACGGAATGGTGGGATTAAATAAAAGCTGGGGATACTCTCACCTAACCTTTTCCCGTTTCCATACGAATATCGGCCTGGTAGAGGATGGACCCAACGAGGAAGGAAATTTTGTAAATGAAGATGGAGAAGTAATTACAAAAGCGGAAGCACAGCAAAGAAGATTAGGCTTACCTTTTCAGAACATAAACCATTACCGCGCTGCATTGAACAGTAATTTCATCCTTGGTAAGGGACAATTGAAAACCACTTTTGCTTTTCAACGGAATATGAGAAAAGAATTCGAAGAAAGTGCTACTGAGCCTGGTTTGAATTTAAACCTGAACTCTTATACTTACGATGTAAAATATTACTTTCCGAATGCCGGTAAATGGGAACCTGCAATTGGCGTTCAGGGCATGTACCAGAAGAATGTCAATAAGGGAGATGAATTCCTGATTCCGGATTATAACAGCAATAACATTGGTGCCTTTGTGTACCTGAAGCGCAACTTTGAAAAAGGAGCGGTCAATATCGGTGCTCGTTATGACTACAAAAAAGTAAATGGTCAGGATCTTTCTGTGGATGGGGAGCAGGTATTTAATGGCTTTGATAACAAATTCTCTAATGTTTCCGGTTCCGTAGGCTTTGCTTATGAAGTGGCTAAAAATCTGGTATTAAAAGGAAATGCAGGATCAGGATTCAGGGCTCCAAATATTGCAGAACTTGCAGCAAATGGTCGCCATGAGGGAACATTCAGATATGAAATTGGAAATAGCAAGTTAAAACAGGAAACTAGTTTACAGTTTGACCTTGGATTAGAGTATACGGCTAAGTATGTCACTTTTGGATTGAATGCTTACGCAAACAGAATCTTTAATTACATCTATCCGGGGAATTTCAACAAAGAAACAAAAGACCTGACTAATGAGGCCGGTGAGGTAGAAACTTTGCCTGTTTACCGGTTTGTACAAACCAAAGCAGATTTGATTGGTGGCGAGGCTTCGATGGATTTTCACCTCGTGAAATCATTGCACTTTGAAAACTCCTTTGCTTACGTAAGGGGGATTAACCGTGCCGATGATTCTGCACTTCCCTTTATTCCTGCCGCTTCGATTAACAATGAGTTGCGCTTTGAACCAAGCATTCAAGGTCTTTCTGGCGCCTATGTTAAAGTTGGGGTAAGTAACGTATTAAAACAGGCACGTTTTGATAGTTTTGAAACACAAACGGATGGTTATACCTTGTTAGATGCAGGAATCGGGGCATCTATCAATACTAAGAAAGGAAAACTCAATCTATGGGTGACAGGTCAAAACCTGCTGGATAAAAAATATTATAACCATTTAAGCAGGTATAAGCCTGCTGGTATTTACAATACAGGACGTAATATTACTTTCGGAATCAATGTTCCTTTTATGTAGAAGAGCACCATTGTAAATCAAAAAGAGCCGGCATCACAATTTGTGATGCCGGCTCTTTTTTTATCCTCTGTTTTTTATAATAAAGCAGATAAAGCTTCCTTAGTTAAGGGAAATATTAAATCTTTTCTGTCCTAAGGAAGGTTACAGAAGCAGCGATATCTGTCGCTAGCAAACGATCTGCGTCATTAAAAGAAACCACTTTTCTATAATTGGCAACCAATGCTTCAATCGCTTCAGAAGATGCCAATGGCTTTCTTAAATCCAATGCCTGTGCTGCGGTTAACAATTCAATTGCTAAAATTCTTTCCAGGTTGTTCACAACCCTCAAACACTTTGTTGCTGCATTTGCACCCATACTCACATGATCTTCCTGTCCGTTGCTGGAAACAATGCTGTCTACTGATGCCGGTGTACACAGTTGTTTGTTTTCACTGGCAATAGATGCTGCGGTATATTGCGTAATCATCAACCCTGAGTTTAGTCCTGCATCTTTTACGAGGAATGGAGGTAGTCCCCTTTGTCCTGAAATCAACTGGAAGGTTCTTCTTTCAGAAATAGATCCAAATTCAGCAAGTGCAATACATAGAAAATCCAGGGTTAAGGCCAAGGGCTGACCATGAAAATTACCTGCAGAGATGATGCGGTCTTCATCCGGAAATACGTTTGGATTGTCCGTTACAGAATTGATTTCTGTTTCAAAAACAGACTGTATATAATTGATACTATCTTTACTTGCGCCATGAACCTGAGGTACACAACGGAAAGAATATGGATCCTGTGTTTGTTTTCCTTCACGTTTAATCAGCTCACTTCCGTTTAACCACTTGCTGATGTTTTTGGCCGTATGTACCTGTCCCGCATGTGGTCTGATGACATGGCTAAAAGTATCAAAAGGATCAATTCTACAATCAAATCCATCTATAGAGATCGCTGCAATGGCATCCGCCCATTTTGCCAGGCTTTGTGCTTTAAGCAAACAAAAAACACCATAAGAACTCATAAACTGAGTACCATTGATCAGTGCCAGACCCTCTTTCGACTGAAGTTTTAAGGCTTCCCATCCTAAAGTCTGATACAGGTCTTTGGTACTGGTTTTTACCCCTTTATAAAGCACGATACCTTCGCCAATTAATGGCAATGCCAGGTGGGCAAGAGGTGCAAGGTCACCGGATGCCCCTAAAGAACCTTGCGTATAGATCACCGGTAGGATATCATTGTTGTAAAAATCTACTAAGCGCTGAACAGTCGCTAATGCAATTGCAGAATGACCATAGCTCAGAGACTGTATTTTCAACAGCAACATTAGACGTACAATGTCGGGGGATACTTCCTCTCCCGTTCCACAAGCATGCGATAATAACAGGTTGTGTTGTAATTGAGAGAGTTTTTCAGATTCGATCTCTACATTCTGTAAATAACCAAATCCGGTATTGATTCCATATATAGGGCCATCATGACGTTTAAGTTTGTCGTCCAGATAGTTTCTGCATTTTTCTATTTTAGCAAGGGCCGCATCGGATAATTGTAGGGTTTGTTTTTCTGCGATGATCTCTGCGATTTGCGACAGCGATAACCTTTCCAAACCTATTTGGTAAGTGCTCATACTTTTTATATTTCTGCAAAATTATAAATAATGCTTAAGTTTAGAACTTTCGATCCCTTTTATTGTTTTTTCCTAAAATCTCAACTATGTTCTACCAAAAAATTTCACTTTACTTCTTCTTACTTTTTGCCGCTACAGCTGTCAGCGCACAGCAAACGGATACTTTGTCCATCACTTTAGAAAACGTTAGATACAATTATCCCGTAAAATATTTTCCAATTCATACAGAAGGCCAAGACTTGAGGATGGCCTATATGGATGTTGCACCGCTGAATGCGCCCAACGGCAGAACGGTTGTACTGTTTCATGGCAAGAACTTTGGCGGATACTACTGGACAAGTACAATTAAAGCATTAAGAGAAAGAGGATTCAGGGTGATTGTTCCCGATCAGATTGGTTTTGGGAAATCTTCAAAAGCATTTATTCACTATAGTTTCCACCAGATGGCGCGTTGGAATAAAGCATTACTGGATACTTTAGGCATTCAAAAAGCAAGTATTCTTGGTCATTCTATGGGAGGAATGCTGGCTACCCGGTTTGCTTTATTATATCCTGAAAGTACAGAGAAATTATTATTGGAGAACCCAATCGGACTGGAAGATTACAGAAGCTTTATTCCTTATGTAAGTACGGAAGATCAATATAAGACAGAGTTAAAAGCGACTGCCGAGAGTACTAAAAAATATTACCAGAGTTCTTATTTTACCGTTTGGAAACCAGAATATGATGAATTGGTACGTATTGCCGGAGGAGTAACCAATAGCGCTGACTTTCAAAGATGGGCCAGAGTTGCTGCGATGACTTTTACTATGATCTATGAGCAGCCTGTTGTTCATGAGTTTATCAATGTCCGCGTTCCTACTATATTGTTTATTGGTAAGGAAGACAAGACCATCGTTGGAAAAGGTTTACTTAGCCCGGATCAGCAAGCGTTACACGGACAGTACCGTTTTCTTGGAAAGCAGACTGCCGCGAAGATTCCAGGTGCCAAAATTGTGGAGTTTGAAGGCTGTGGGCACATCCCTCATATAGAAATACCCACAGAATTCAATGTTGCCTTATTGGGCAGTTTATAGTTCTTTTTTTGCCAGGTCTTGTAAAAACATCAAGGACAAGCTGTCATAAAGCTCCGGATGTTTCGATTTGAACTGATCTGGTTTCTCAAAGAAATACTCCGATACCACGGCAAAAAACTCTGCCTCATTGGTAATCGCATAAGGGTTAATGTCTGATTTTCCCTGTTCAATTTTATGCATCTCCTCATGGATCATTTTGATCCATGGGATGGTGTATTCATGTTTTATCAGATTTTCAGGAACCCCATCTGTTGCCCCGTCTGATTTATCCACCAGGTGTACAAATTCATGTATCGCTGTATTCTCTTTGTCGGCCGCATTAGAGAAGCCCTGTAGCAATGCTGATCTGGATAAAATCATTTGGCCGTTCATATAACCCGTGCCCACCATACCCATGATATTCCGGTCTCCTCCTTCATATTGAAAATCTTTATTAAATGTATCCGGATACAACAACACGTTCGTCAGATTGTCATATCTCCAATCCTCGAAGCCAAAGACCGGAATCACGGCACTCGATGCAATCAAAAGTTTATCCAATACGGTAATGGGGGTACCCACACCTTCCACATGTATCCCGCTCAGAAAGGCAGAGATTCTATGCTCAAATCTGATCCGGTCATCTACGGTCAGATGCTGGTAATAGGTCACATGTTGGAAGAGTAATTGTTTATCGGCCTCACTAAGGCTTACATAATTTTTATGGTTGTCTTTCCTAAAGATGAAATAGATCACCAGTAAAAGGATCGGAATAAGGATAAAAAAGGCCTGCATAGTTTAAGCTTCGAGGATTTCCAGTTGAGTAATCACCTGCTCCTCAGTTACCGGGTAAGGTTGCTGATGGGCAAGGCTTTGGTATACGGCTTCAAACAGAGGTAGATAGCTTCCTCTCAAAGACGGAATGTCTTGTTTCGTTTTGTTTCCCTGTTCATCAATTAAGGTTAGTCTTCCTTCGGTTCCAGGGGCTTCAATACCATAAGCAGGGTCAGAAACTTTCATCCCTTTCAGCAATTGCTCTTCCTGTGAATCCGCCCTTACCTTATGTAAAGAACCATTGGTTCCGTTGATGACAAAAGCTGGTAACGCATCTACCACCATCATATTGGAATGAACAAATACATTGACACTATTTGGGTAGCTCAGGTGAATGGAGAAATAATCATCCACCTTTGTATCTACACGATTTTTTCCTAAAATTTTATGAAACGAATCAGGCTTGCCGAAAATACTCAGCGCCTGGTCCAGTAAATGTGGCCCAAGGTCATACATGAGGCCACTCGCTGCCACTGGTTCTTCTTTAAAGCTTTTTACACCGATCGTAGAGCGGTATCTGTCGTAGCGGAAATGAACTTCACTCAGTTTACCCAATTTTCCGCTTTCAATCACCTGACGTACTGCAGTGAAATCGCTGTCCCATCTTCTGTTTTGATAGAAAAGCACTTTTTTATCTAGCTGTTTTGCAAGAGTGAAAATTTCTTTTGCTTCCGCAGAGCTGGCGGCGAAAGGTTTTTCAACTAAAATATGTTTTCCTGCGGCCAATGCTTTTTTGGCGTAGTCGTAATGTGTGTTATTTGGCGTATTGATGATGATCAGCTCGATCTTTTCATCTCCGATTAATTCGTCGATGCTGTTATAACTGATAATTCCAGGGTAATCGTTTTCTGCATTCTTATGGTTTCTCTCTGTTACTGCATGTAATTTAAAACCAGGATGGGCGTGTACAAATGGAGCGTGAAAGACTTTTCCTGACATTCCATAGGCCATTAGCCCAGTTATTATTTCTTTTTCCATAAGTTATCTTTTTGCTGCTTTTATTACGCTAAAAATAACAAAAACGGTTTACTTAACGCTTAATCTTAATGTAATAAAGCACAAAAGCTAATTTGTATCTTTGTCGCATGAAACCTGCAGAAATACACGCAAAATGGAAAGTTTTGCAACAAAAGATAGCTCAGGAGTTCGATTCTGACATCCCCGATTTAAAGGTCATGCTATTTTTAATCGGTGTGCAGGAATTGGGCAAAGGACCTGGCAAGTACAGTAAACGTCAAAAGGAGGAGCTGATGCATATCGCTACCTGCCGTTTGTTAAGTGAAATGGGATTCTATGAACTGGAAGGACTGGATCAGGATGGATGGCCACATTGGAAACTGGTAAAACCCGTTCCATCATTTGCAATGATGGAGCAGGAGTTATTATTAAAGTCTCTGGCGATCCATTATTTTGAGGACATCTATTCTTAGAATAAGAACCCGAAAAATAAAATGCAATAAAAAACCCGAAGTACATAGTACGACGGGTTTTCGTTTTTATAGGTAGATGTAAATGTGCTTGATTATTTGCCTTGTTGTTTGGCTTCTTTTTTCAATTGATCGTTTGCAACGATAACTACTTCAACCCTACGGTTAGCAGCTCTTCCTGCATCAGTAGTATTGTCTGCAATTGGTTCAGAAAAACCTTTTCCTAGCGTGATTAAACGTGAAGACGGAACTCCCTGAGAAACGGCATACGCTTTAACTGCTGCTGCTCTTCTTTCAGAAAGACTCATGTTGTAAGTCTCTGTACCTTTATTGTCAGTATGACCAATTACTTTAATGTCTGTTCCAGGATATTGGTTGATGGAACCAGCTAAAGATTGGATGTTTGTTTTTGCTGCAGCTGTTAAGTCAGATTTATCAAAACCAAATAGGATACCACTATCAAATTTTACAATGATACCTTCTCCTTCACGGATTACTTCAGCATTAGGGATTGCATTTTGAATCTCTGCAGCTTGTTTATCCATTCTTTTTCCAATAAATCCACCCGCAGTACCACCTACAGCGGCACCAATGATAGCTCCAACGGCAGTATTACCTGCTTTTTTGCCTATAATAGCACCTAGAACACCACCTGCAGCAGCACCGATACCGGCTCCTTTTTGGGTTTTAGTTAAACTATCGCAACCTTGAAATGTCATTGCACCCATGGCTAAAGCGATACTAAATGTTGCTATTTTGAATTTTGAAGTAATCATAATCTTATTATTTATTTTACTCAGAGCTTTAATCAAACCTGATGCCAATCTTATGGTTTTGTAAAATTATTGTGTCATGTGAATATTTTAACACTCAAATGTCGGTCAATAGGTCACCTTAGTGGAGGTATTCCGCCAAATACTGACTACAATTCTGTACAACTTAAAATAAGGACTCCTGCTTTATCCGGAAAAATAGGCTTCCAATTCCATCAATGTATTCTCATTGGTGCGGAGATCTTTAATGATCAGCCCTTTTTCCATAAGAATAATCCGGTCGCAAACATCCGTCACATGATTTAGGTCATGACTGGAGATCAGAGTGGTCATGTTCCGTTCCTGTTTCAATGATTTGATCAGTGTCTTTAATCTGATTTGCGTAGTGGGGTCCAGATTGGCGAAAGGTTCATCCAATACCAGTAATTCGGGCGCCTGCATCAACGCTGCAGCAATGCCTACTTTATTCTGATTGCCTTTTGAAAAATCCCGGATGTACTTCCCTTTACCCAGAATCTCTTCATTGAAAAACTCCTGAAATTGCTCCAGGTAATCCATCACATGGGCAACACTCATTTTGTGTAAGCTTCCGATAAACACAAAATACTCTTCTGAAGTCAGATAATCGATCAGGTAACCTTCATCAAGATAAGAAGCCGTATAATCTTTCCATTGACCATCACGGGCTATCTGTTCTCCCTTAGATAAGATTTCTCCCTGATCCGGACGAATCAGGTCAAGTAACATTCTAAATAACGTTGTTTTTCCAGCACCATTGTTGCCCACGATCCCGACAGTTTCGCCTGCATTGATCTGTAAATCAATAATGTTTACAACGGTTCTGTTGCCGTATGTCTTTTGTAATTTTGAAATTTCTAAAATCATGATTTCTCTCTAAAACCTTCGGTAATCTTGTGCTTTCTTTTATTAAACTCATCCACTATAAAGCTGACCCAGAATTCACGGGTTAAGCAGGCCGTTAATCCGCAAGCTCCCAATGCGATGAAACCCCAGTATGGAGATCCCGATAAGGAGAAAGGAAGAAGGATGACATAAGGAGCTAAGAAATAGGGAAGTCCAAGTACCCACTGACTCGCACCCACTCCCTGAAAATTAAACGTTGATCCCTTACTCAGGTCCATTGACCGGTAATTCCTTGTGGCAAAATACAAGACGATCACTGTTCCTATTCCTATATTATATAAATATGCAGCAAACTGGATCACCAGAATTTTCCAGCTGAGGAATCCATACAAACAGGCGATTAAGGTGGTAAAAGTAGAAAACAGGGTAAACATCAGGAACTTTGCTTTGATGAAATTTCTGATGTCTATTTTGTTGGCCATCAGTCCGTCAAAATGGGAAGACTGCCAGCCGAACATAAACTGTCCGTAAATACTGATGCAATTTCCGGTCATAAATACCGACGCAAATAACATCAGTTCCAGTTTGTCCAGATCTAGTAACTCCTTTTTATAAAAGAGGAAACCATAGAACAGAAACAATAAGCTCATCGTTACAGCTGAACGGCTTCTTTTATTCCTGAGGATCAGTTTAAGCTCCAGGGCTACCAAGGTGCCAATCTCTCCAAACCGATCCAGAAAAGGGTAGTCTGTACTTGTCTTTTTTGCTTCATTTTTACTCAATTCCTCTACATATAGATTACTTCGGAGATACCTCGCATTGAGCTGAAACATCAATGTTGCAAAAAGCATGAAGCCAAACCCTGCAAGGGGATAGGTGGCCACAAACCCAAATACCCGGTTAGAGATCGCAGAGATAGAGAAGACTTTAAAATATTCAAGAAGCCCTAAGGCGATGATGAGCAACAGCACCAATGGAACAATTTTCAAATTCTGAATGCTTCGTCTTTTAATATATAAAGCTGCATAATTGTTGAAAACCGTTAAGGAGAGGATAGAGACCACATACATTAAGGCTGTAAAAGGATCATATATATCCGATATGGCTGTTGCACAAAAGGGCAGAAATAAAAAAAGTGGTAATATATTAAAAGCAGAAAACAAGGCCCTTGTATTTAGGAAGTTTACGATTTTCTTCTTTTGGATTTTAAGGTGGAGGTAGGGGACAACACTCAATGTCGGCAACTCCTGTAATTGCATACGCATGAGAAAGTCGACCGCAAAATAATAAAGAATCACCCCATTAAATACAATAAAAATGTCTTTTCCGGGAAAAAACTGCGTGATAAAAATTTCCATACTAAAGCCTAAGAAAAAGGCTGCGCCCAGAAGATAGACTACAATTATTCCTATAAAAATTTGAGTGGCAATGGTTCCTCCTTTGTTTTTCGAACGCCAGAAGGCCTTCCATTGATGGTCCAGAAAAGTTTCCAGCATATTAATAATTGTATTTATTTTTCCAGTTCTGTCTCAACTTCTCTCTCAGTTTGTCCTCCGCCGGATTTTTCCCAGGATCATATAGCTTGGTGCCCGACAGGATTTCCGGGAAGTACTCCTGCTCAGAAAAATTACCTTCATAACCATGTGCATATTGATAATCCTTCCCATAACCGATATTTTTCATCAGTTTCGTAGGCGCGTTCCTGATGTGTAAAGGGACAGGCAGATTTCCGGTCTGTTTCACCAGTGCCTGGGCTTTATTAATCGCTTCATAGGAAGCATTGCTTTTTACAGAAGAAGCCATATAGGTTACCGCCTGGGAAAGGATAATCCTTGCCTCTGGATAACCAATCACATTCACTGCCTGGAAGCAATTGTTAGCCAACAATAAAGCATTGGGATTAGCGTTTCCGATATCCTCCGAAGCAAGAATCAACAACCGGCGGGCGATGAACAGCGGATCTTCTCCTCCTTCAATCATCCTTGCCAGCCAATATACCGCTGCATTGGGGTCGCTGCCTCTGATCGACTTAATGAAAGCCGAAATAATATCATAGTGCTGTTCTCCCGCTTTATCATAGAGTGCCAGGTTTTGCTGAGCATGCTCCAATACATTTTCGTTTTTGAGCACAATTTTATCTCCGCCGATGCCATTGACGGCAATCTCCAGTACATTTAATAATTTCCTTGCATCTCCGCCGGATAAGCGGATCAAAGCCTCATGCTCTTTAATTGTGATTTTCTTTTCCTTCAGAACTACATCCTGTTTTATTGCTGTTTGGAGCAATCCGGAAAGTTCTTCTTCATCAAGAGATTTTAAGATATAGACCTGCGAGCGGGAAAGTAATGCGGAGATGACTTCGAAGGAAGGGTTTTCTGTGGTAGCACCGATTAAAGTCACCAGTCCTCTTTCTACGGCTCCCAGTAAACTGTCTTGTTGTGATTTGCTGAAACGGTGGATCTCATCAATAAAAAGAATCGGGAGACCCATCAGGCTGTCTTTGAGCAATGCAGCTCTATCGATCACATCCCTAATGTCTTTAACCCCGGAATTGATGGCGCTAAGGTTAAAAAAAGGACGGTCAAGTGTTTGCGATATGATATAGGCCAGTGTAGTTTTTCCAACGCCGGGCGGACCCCAAAAGATCATAGAAGGAAGCTGTCCGCTTTGAATTGCTTTACGTAATACGGCATCAGGACCTACTAAATGCTTCTGACCAACGTATTCATCCAAATTTTTTGGACGCATACGTTCTGCTAAAGGAGGTAGGTTTTGCATATAGGTAAAGATAATACCTTAATCGCAAATCCCCTCCCTGAATGCTATTATTTTTAGCGTTTATTCTTTAGCGGGGCCTGTGGCACCTGCAGTTTTTGGCTTTTTCTTCCAGAATTTGCGCTGCGGTTTCTTTTTATCGTATTTTCTTTCTGTTGAGGCACTGGCCGGGCTATCAGCAGGTGCTTCTCCAAGGTGTTCCGGAAGCGGCATTCTGTCGATCTTTTTATCGATCAGCTTTTCAATGTTTGCAAATTTACGTTTGTCTTTATCGTTCACTAAGGTGATCGCCGTGCCTGTAGTCGCTGCTCTGGCTGTTCTTCCAATCCTGTGGATATAATCTTCCGGATCATGAGGTACATCAAAATTGATCACCAGACTGATCCCTTCCACATCGATTCCTCTGGACAGTACATCTGTTCCGATCAGTACAGGAACCCTTTTGTTCTTGAATTCAGACAAAATGGCCTCACGTTCTTTTTGACCAAGGTCAGAATGGAAAGCCTCCGCTTTAAAGCCTAATCCACGGAAAACCTTACCCAGATTTTTCACTTTTTCCTTTGTCGACGCAAAGATCAGGATACTCGGAAAATCTACATTTTTCATCAGCTCTGTCAGTAACTTTACTTTCTGGGCATCATGAACAAGGTAGGCCTGTTGGTTGATGCCTGCTGCAGGCTTAGAAATCGCAATGCTGATTTCTTGCGGCTGCTGAAGCAATCTGCTGGCAAGGGTTCTAATTTTAGGAGGCATCGTTGCGGAAAACAATACCGTTTGTCTTTTCTCCGGAAGGAAGCTTACAATACGCATAATGTCATCGTAAAAGCCCATGTCTAACATTCTGTCTGCCTCATCCAATACCAGGTGCTGAAGCTGGTCCAGTTTCAGCAGGCCCGAAGAAAGGTGTGAGATCAAACGTCCGGGGGTGGCAATAATGATATCTACTCCTTCGCGCATAGAGCGTTTTTGTTGCTCATAGGCGATGCCATCCCCACCACCATAAACCGTCAAGGAACTGATGTTGGTGAAATAGGAAAGTGCTTCTACCTGCAAATCAATTTGCTGGGCAAGTTCCCGGGTTGGTGCTAATATCAGGGTATTATTATGACGGTCTTCTGTCTGGCTGATCATGTTCATGATCGGCAACAGATAAGCGCCTGTTTTTCCCGTACCTGTTTGTGCACAGGCAATTAAATCTTTTTTATCTAGAATAAGCGGAATAGCTTCTTGCTGGATGGGCGTAGCGTTGCGAAAACCCATCGCTAATAAACCCTCTAGTAAGTCGGGGTTAAAATTAAAATCTTTGAAATCCAATATACTTCTATGTTGTTAGTATTACCCTATAAAAGTAACCTTTTATTTCATTACTTATATAATGTTTTTTACTTGCATGGGCTTGATTATTAAATTATAAGCCCATGCAGGCCTTATTTTTTCTGATCAGCGTAGCCAAATACCTTTTGTAAAAGAGGTGTTGACCTGGCGCCAAGACTTCCCCTGATTTTAAGCTCTTCCTGAGCCACCTGGATAAACATTCCATCAATTGCTTTTTGTGCCACATAGCTGGAAAGGTCTGTTGATACTGGTTTTACAAGCGGAATTCTATTGTATTGACCCGCTGCATCACCCCAGTATTTCGCTGCGCCTACTTTGTTCAGACTTGTGGTAATTACCGGTTGAAATTTCTCCATCAGCTGAGAAGTGGTTACTCTTTTAAAATAGTTGGTTGCCGCATCTTGCTGTCCCAATAAAATGTTGGTCACATCAGTGATGGTCATTTGTTTGATCGCAGAGACAAATATCGGCTTCGCTTCTTTCGCTGCATCTTCAGCAGCTCTGTTCAGGCTAAGGATCACATTGTCCGCCAATGAGCCCATACCAATGCTGCGCAATGTTCTTTCTACCTTTTGTGCCTCAGGAGGGAACAGGATTTTTACTGCTGCGTTTCCTAAAAATCCATCTTTTGCAGAAAGCAGGTCTGTGCCTCTTGAGATTCCAATTTCCAGTGCTTCTTTAATTCCAAAGCCCATCTCTGAGGTCGTTGGTGTTCCTATTGCGGTGGTTGTGCCTTTTTTTGTGCTGGTACTACCGGTCTTGTTGCTTACTTTTTTTAAGATCCTTTCGAACTTCGACTGGCTATGTGCTGTGATGCTGCTAAAGCTAACGAAGCAGGTAGCGATCAAATAAATACTAATTTTTTTCATTACGGTCTTTTGTGTCTTCAATAGTAAGCAAATCTTTGGCCAATAGCTGAGAAGACTTTACTAATTTCAAAAACTCGGAACGGTAGCCCTCTGTATCTTTTCCCATTGATTGTTCCGCAAGGCTGATTACTTGTGCGAAAGAGGCATCCTGTTTAAAATCCGACTGTCTGAGCAACATGCCAAACTCTGCTACTGCGGCAGCGAATCTGAAGTTGTTGCTGCTTCCCTCAAAAATGTTTGAAGCATCAATGACCGATTTTTGAAGCAGTTTACTGCTGTCGCCATCCGGTTGTTTGTACCGTAACTTCACCGTCAGCATTTCAGGGCTGTTGTTTTTGCTGGCATTTTTCTTGTTTTCCTGATATTTCAGGGGATCAACGGAAGGGCTAAATGAGCTTTGAACCCCAATAGGGATGATTTCATACAAAGCGGTAACGGTATGACCTGAGCCCAGATCTCCGGCATCTTTACGATCGTCATTAAAATCTTTATCTTGTAACAGCCTGTTTTCATATCCGATTAAGCGGTAGGCTTGTACTTTAGCAGGGTTAAATTCCACCTGAAGTTTAACGTCCTTGGCAATGGTAAAGAGGGTTCCGCCAAATTCATTTACCAATACTTTCCTTGCTTCAGTAATGTTGTCGATATAGGCATAATTGCCATTGCCTTTGTCGGCTAAAGTTTCCATTTTGCTGTCTTTGGTATTGCCCATTCCATAGCCAAGAACGGTCAGGAAAACACCGGATTTTCTTTTTTCTTCGATCAGTTGCTCCATGTCTTTGTCGCTGGAAGCACCGACATTAAAGTCCCCATCTGTGGCAAGGATTACCCGGTTATTGCCTCCTTTAATAAAATGCTGACTGGCAATTTTGTAAGCCAGTTCTATCCCTTGTCCACCTGCAGTTGAGCCACCTGCATTCAATTTATTTAACGCTTCTTTGATGGTATTTTTATGATCTCCCGGGGTGGATGGCAATACGAGCCCGGAATTACCTGCATAAACCACGATGGCTACTTTATCTTTTTCGCGAAGCTGATTGGTCAAGAGCTTAAAGGAAGAAATGAGCAGCGGCAATTTGTTCGGCTGGGCCATAGAACCCGATACGTCAATCAGAAAAACCAGGTTGGATGCAGGAAGTTGCGCTGTTTTCATTTTTCTTCCCTGAAGTCCAATCTGGACGAGCTTATGTTTGTTGTTCCATGGAGCGGTGGAGATCTCGGTAATGATGTTCACCGGATCATTTCCCTGTGGCTGAGGGTAATCGTAATCGAAGTAATTGATCATTTCTTCTATCCTTACCGCATCTTTAGGGGGCAATCCGCCATTGTTCAGGTAACGGCGGACATTGCTGTAGGAAGCGGCATCGACGTCAATAGAGAAGGTGGATAAAGGGGTTTGATCAGGATTATGAAAAGCATTTTCCTGAATGTTAGCGTAGCTTTCTGTATTGGTTGGGGCATAGATGATTGCGTTTTGACTATAGATCGGAGCAGCCTCATAATGTATCATATTGGCTGAAGCATCACCCACTATTCTTTTTTCTGCTCTGCCGATGTGTAATCCTGCTGTCTTAGTGACCATCACCTCATTTAGAGTCTGGTTATCCGGGGTCAAAGTAAGGTTAATCTGAGTTTTTGACCCGATTTTTATGGTTTGTGTCTTGTATCCTATAAAGGAAAATTGTAGCATTTCGTCCGTATCATTTACCGAGATGAGGTACTTACCCCTGATGTCAGTAAAGGTCCCCTTTTTACTTTTGGGAATGCTCACCTTTACGCCCGGCAGTGGTTGTCCGTTACTTTTATCGGTCACAATTCCCTGAATTGTTTTTACGGTTGTCGCTTTAAATCCGAATAGAAATAGGACAACGAAGATGGGGAACAATAGCTTTTTCATAATTTCCTTTTTTTAGGAATGATGTAAGCTTTAAAGAATTTCCATACCAGTATCAGAAAATATTTTTATACTTGAGCGAATTATGTCCCGGACACCCATTGAAGTTTATAAAAAATAATACCAGAATCCAGGAGCAGGACGATGCTGCTTTAATTGCCCGATATAAAATCAGCGGCGATCTGGAGGTATTGGGTCAGCTTTACAATAAGTATATGCACCTGGTATTCGGGGTTTGTCTGAACTACCTGAAGGATGAAGAACAGAGTAAGGATGCCGTCATGCAGATCTTTGAAGAACTGGTGACCAAGCTAAAAGTTCACGAAGTTCAGAACTTCAAAAGCTGGCTTCATGTGCTGTCGAGAAACCATTGTCTCATGGCCATCCGTAAAAATTCCAAGAATACAACCCTCTCTCTGGAAGATACTTTTGTGGAAAACACGGAATTTGTGCATCTTGATATGGATGATACAAAAGAACAGAAGCTTACTGTGATGGAAAGATGTATGGAAACCCTTCCTGAAGAACAACGGATAAGTGTGAATTTGTTTTATTTAGAGGAGAAGTGTTATAAAGAAGTGGCGGATATTACCGGTTATGAAATGGTAAAAGTGAAGAGTTACATCCAGAATGGAAAAAGGAACTTGAAAATTTGTATAGAAAAAAACAGCAGTGAATAACGATTGGTTAGATATAGGAGTTTTAGAGGATTATCTTGACGGTAAGCTGGACGCGAAAACCATGAACAGGGTGGAGCGTGAGGCACTGGAAGATCCTTTTGTGGCCGAAGCATTAGCAGGACTAAGTGCCTCGCCGAAGCGTTCGCTGCAATCTATTTCCCTGCTTCAAAAGCAATTGCAGGAACGTATTTCCGGACAGCAGGATTCTAAAAAAACAAAGGTCATCACCTGGCAAAGGCTAAGTATTGCTGCCACAGCAGCGGTTATGTTTATTGCAGTGAGCATTGTTTTCTGGATGAAGGAAACGGCACGCCAGAACCAATTGGCCAAACAGCCAAAATCGGTAGATGTAACCATTGCGCCTGTAGTTCCTGAACCGGTTCCACCTGTCGTAACAGACGGATTGGCTAAACTAAAGACGGATCCTAAAAAAGATGCTGCGGAAATTAAAAATGCGGATGTGAATCCGCGTACAGCAGAAATAGACCGGGCAGTAGCTGCGGCCAAAACCAATGCCTATGCGGCGAACAGGAAAGCAAAAGCTGCTCCTGTACCTGCTGCTGATATGGCTCCTCCATCACTTAACGAAGCGGTGGTGACCGGTTCTCCTATGGTGCTAAAGAAATCGGTAACGCAGAGTGCTCAAAATATCTCCGCCGAGAAGGAAATGGCCTATGGAACCCCTGCGGTTGCAGCCAGAGCAATGGTTGCCCCGGGGATATCGGTCAGTCCCTCAGTGTTGACTGGTAAAGTGACCTCAGCAAATGATGGACTGCCGTTGCCAGGCGTATCTGTGAGTGTGGAGGGGACAAAATTAGCCGCGTTTACCGATGCAGAGGGAAGGTTTAGGATCCCCGCAGATAGCAATATTAAAGGAGAAAAGATCATCGTGAAATATATTGGCTTTGACGCAAAGGCGATTCCTGTGCAGTTGAATGAGCCGATGAATATCCGTTTGGCACAAAATAATACGGCCTTGTCTGAGGTCGCTGTGACATTTAAGACTGCTCAAAGTAGTAAAAAGGCAAAGGATTCCAACAGCATCAAAGCAGCAAGTCTTGGAAGCGTACTTTCGGGGAAAGTTGCAGGAGTAAAAGTTTCTGATCCTAAAGAAACGGCCTCTGTTCCTGATGGAGGTTGGGACAAATGGACCAGGTATATCCGCAGGAATAATAAATTCAATAAGGAGCCTTTCCTTAACCGTCAGGTGGAGCTTAGTTTTAGGATCGGAGCTGATGGGAAAGCAACAGATATAAAGGTCTTAGATGGGATTGATGAAGCGCATGACCAGGAAGCAAAAAGGTTAGTTCTGGAGGGGCCTAAATGGAAGGTCCCGGCCAACCCAACCGATCGGGTCAATCTTAGTATTACCTTTTAGAAAATCTTTCACATAAAAAAACCGGAATTAAGTGATCCCGGTTTTTTTATGTTATATTTTTGTTAGTCTCTTCTAAAAAAACAAGTGAATCACTGCATAAACAAGCGCAGCAAGTGTTGCTGAAACAGGAATGGTTAATACCCATGCCCATAGCAAACTTACCGTTACTCCCCAGCGTACCGCCGATACCCTTTTCAATAAGCCTACCCCAACAATCGATCCTGTGATCGTATGGGTGGTAGAAACCGGAATACCAAAATGTTCTGTGATTCCTAAGGTTACTGCACCTGCAGTTTCTGCAGCTACACCTTCGAAAGCATTTACTTTAGTGATTTTTGAACCCATGGTTTTAACGATTTTCCAACCGCCACTCATGGTTCCTAATGCAATTGCTGCATAACAGGAAATTGGAATCCACTCCGGCATGGCATCGCCTGTCTTAAGGACGTTTGCAGCCACCATAGATACGTAGATGATCCCCATTACTTTCTGGGCATCATTACCACCATGTGTAAAACTTAAGGCCGCAGAAGAGATCAATTGCAGTCTTTTGAACCACTTCTCCGCAACTGAAGGCCTTGCATTTTTAGAAATATGAAGGATAATGATAGATATGATCACGGAAATCACCATCCCAATCACCGGGGCAAGCACAATAAAGGCCACCACCTTAAGAATCGGGGCAAGGTTAATTGCCGACATCACTCCTGCACCAACCGTTGCAGCCTTAGCCATACCTGCACCCGCAAAACCACCGATAAGGGTGTGCGATGAACTGGAAGGAATGCCAAACCACCAGGTAAATAAGTTCCAGGTAATGGCGGCTAAAAGGCCGGCAAGAATCACTTCCAGGGTAATGAAGTTCTCTACAACCGTTTTAGCAATTGTATTGGCTACTTTATGATCCGTAAAATAAAAATATGCAGCAAAATTGAAGAGCGCTGCCCATAACACTGCCTGGAATGGGGATAATACTTTCGTTGATACAATTGTTGCAATAGAGTTTGCGGCATCATGAAAGCCATTAATATAATCGAAGGCAATTGCCAGGACAATTACAACAACCAATAAGGTAGTTACCATTTTTTGAAGGTTTAAGCGTTCTTTACCAAAATAGATTCCAACACATTTGCTGCATCTTCACATTTGTCTGTAGCCATTTCTAAGGTCTGCAGCACTTCTTTTTGTTTAATTAGTTCAATTGCGTTAGTTTCAAATTCAAACAAACGGGCAATCGCCAGGTTTGTTACATAATCCGCCTGATTCTCACCACTGTTGATTCTTACACAAGCATCAGCGATAACGCGGATATTTTTGAAGCTTCTTAATTCTTTGATCGCTTTATCCAAATCGGTACACATCTCTACCAAAAGTTCTGCAAGTTTGATCATTGCATCACCAATGTTAACAATGTTGTACAGTTCGATGTTGCTTGCAGAAGCATGAATGTAATCTGCAATGTCATCAACCGCACTTGCCAATGCATGGATGTCTTCCCTGTCAAAAGGAGTAATAAAATTCTTACTTAGTTCTAAGAAAATTGAATGGGTAATGTCGTCACCAACGTGCTCAAGACGCTCCACTTCTTTGATGTATTCTTTTCTTTTTTCCAGGTCAGTTGCACTTAAGGCAAGCAATAAGGCTTCAGAAATTTTCAATACATTGCTGCCTGCCTGTTCGAATAAAGGCTGGAATTTTTTGTCTCTTGGAGTGAAGAACTTAAAAATGCTATTCATCTGTTATATTATATTTTGTTTTAATTGTCAGATGAAACCCGCATGGCGCTTAGCCCATCCTACTTATAAAATATGCTACAAAAGTATGAGTGTAATGTTAAGTTAATGTTAAGTGTTAAGTTATTTTGAAAAAGCTTTGTTTCTGTTAACCAATCTTTTCGAGTGTAAAAGCAAAAGTGGTTCCGATCTGCAGGGTACTCCTTACGGAGATGATTTGCTGATGGGCTTCCAGAATGTGTTTTACGATCGCCAGCCCTAATCCCGTACCACCTTCCTGTCTCGAGCGGTGAGAGTCTATTCTGTAAAAACGTTCAAATAAGCGGGGTAAATGTTTTTCTTCAATTCCAATCCCATCATCTGTCACCTCTACCAGGTACTGGTCGTGCAATTCAAAGATTTTTATTGCCGTTGAACCATGTTCCCTGCCATATTTTATGGAATTTTGAATCAGATTGATCATCACCTGTCTGATCTTCTCCCGGTCAGCTTTCACATATGCGGGGTGAGTATACTTATCCTTGAAGGAGATCTTGATCTCCTTGGTTTTAGCTTTATCTTCCAGCCCTTCCATCACCTCCTTAGCCAGAAGGACAAAGTCGAACTTCTCATAATTGATCGGAATTTCCCCGGTTTCCAATTTGGAAATCGAATCCAGGTCATTGATCAGATAACTCAGGCGTTCTACATTGTTTTCCGCCTTTTTAAGGAATTTAGTCGCCATCTCGGGATCATCGATTAAACAATCCTGTAAGGTTTCTATATATCCCTGTATGGCGAACAGCGGAGTTTTAAATTCATGGGAAACATTGGATAGAAATTCTCTTCTGAACTGTTCCTGCTTTTTCAGGACGTCAATCTCCCGTTTTTTTGCGCCTGCCCATTCTTTTACTTCATGTTCTACGTCATTGATCGGATCGGAACTCACGTATTCTCCTAAAGCATCCTTCAGGTCTTTTCCCAGTTTTAAATTATGGATGAGCTTATAGATCAATACGATCTTGGAATAGATATACTTTTCCAGCAGGTAATAAAAAACGATAAAACTGGTAATGAAGGACACTGCAAAAGAAACCAGCATAAAATACCAGCTCTGCTGAAAGTAGAAATTCACCAGACCAATGGAAAGGCCGACTGCAAAAGCAGCTATGAGGACGAGGACGCTTAACTTCATGAAGGCAATTTACAATTTAGATTTAAATTCAAGGTTAAATTTTTCCCTGCCATTCTTTATAAAAATGATCCAGGTAAAGGAGCATAAAGCCATGGCGCTCAGCGGCAATTTTTTTTCCACTCTCTGTTTTCATCAAGTCTTTCAGCTTTAACAGCTTTTCATAAAAATGATTGATGGTTGGAGTCGTTGAATTTTTATATTCTTCTTTACTCATGTGCAGATTAGGTGCAATCTCAGGATCATATAATACCCGGTTTTTATAGCCTCCATAAGTAAATGCCCTCGCGATACCGATGGCACCTATCGCATCCAGACGGTCTGCATCCTGTACAATGTCGAGTTCTTTGGATTGGAAATTAATTTCCCCCAAACTAGCCTTATAGCTCAGATTTTTAATGATCTGCTGCACATGGGTGATGATTGCAGGCTCTAGACCAAGGCTGTTTAAAAAGTTTCCAGCTATCCTTGGGCCGATTTCTTCATCCCCATTGTTGAATTTTGAATCGGCAATGTCATGTAACAGGGCGGCAAGGGCGACTACAAGTTCATCGCCTTTTTCTGTTTCATTCAGGTGTTGGGCGTTGAGAAAAACACGCTCAATATGAAACCAGTCATGTCCTGCTTCTGCGCCAGACAAGGTTTCTTTAACAAAGAATATGGTTTGATCAATAATGGAGTTCATCAGATTTTGCATTTGAAGCAAATGTATCTGAATTGATCCTAAAAAATAGATGATGTGGAGAATTATCCCGGGACGAGCTGTATCCTGCCGTTGAAATCTGCTGCTCTAAAATTGATGAGCTGATTCATTTGCACATCCAGAATGACGGAGATCTGATATAGACGTTCTACGGTTAGTTTGCTATGTCCGAGTTCGATCTTACTATAGGCGTTTTGTGAAATGTGGAGCTTGGCAGCAAGGAAATCCTGGGTGAGGGCTTTGATCTTTCTGACTTTTTTAATATTACCGGGAATGTCCCTGACGTTAATTTCGAGGCGCTCTTTCATAGGTTGGGAAGTTTAGTTTTCATTTATACTGATGTATAAACGAAAACTAAACACGAATGGATTTCAAAAAAGATAAAAAATCTTTTTTTTTATTCGAAACCCTTATTCTGCGTCTTTTGGCTCAGGTCTTCTTGTTCCATCGTACAACTCATATTCGAGCATACGGCAGTCCAGCTTCCCGTTATAGAATTCTAATTTTCTAGTCGCTTTGAGGCCGATTTTTTTCGCGAGATCAGGGTTTCCGGTAAAGATATAACCGAAATAACCTTTGCATTCCTGTTTCATGAAATCACCCATTCGCTTATAGGTTGCTTCCAGTTTGGAGTGTACCCCTAAACGCTCTCCGTATTCCGGATTAAAAAGGACCACACCTTTACCACCTTCAGGAACAGGTGTATCTGCAAAATCGCAAACTTCAAAAGTAATCAGTGTATCTACACCGGCAGTTTTTGCATTTTTACGGCTCACATCAACGGCGTCTTCCGAAAGATCGGTCGCAATGATCTGAAGGTCTACATTTTTAATCACCTGCTCTTTCAGGATTCTTCGTTCTGCGAAAAATACTTCTTCATCATATCCAAGGATATGCATAAAGCCGTAATTCATACGGAATAGTCCCGGTCTGCGGTTGGTGGCAATTAATGCGGCCTCAATGGCTAAGGTTCCGGAACCGCACATCGGATTCACAAAAGGAGATTTTTGGTCCCACTGACTGCTCATGATCACACCGGAAGCCAGGGCTTCCAGCATTGGTGCTTTTCCCGGAATTTTACGGTAGCCATGTTTTGCCAGCGTTTCTCCGGAAGTATCGATAAATATATCTGCTTCACTGTCTTTCCAGTACAGATGGACCACTGCTTTATTGGCATCAGAGCCTGAATTCGGACGAATCCCTTTCTTCTCTTTGATGCGGTCAACAATAGCATCTTTTACTTTTAAATTGGCAAAAAGCGGAGTGGTGATCGTTGGGTTATCCACATTTGAAGTCACCGAGAAATATCCCGAGAAATCAATCAGCTCTTCCCATTCCATATCCAGGAGCTCCCGGTACAGTTCTTCCGGGTTATTGGCCTTAAAGCTCTTTAAACAATATAAAATCTGACTGGCACACCTTAAGTTCAAATTTAACTTAATGCATTCAGAGAGGGTAATGTTCAGCTCAACCCCTGTAGGGAAATCCCTAACAATAGTGTAGCCCAGGGATTTAACCTCTTCCTGTAGATATGGCGATAGTCGCTTGTTGCAGGTTAAGATAACCTTGCTTTTTGTGTGGAAAACTTGCATAATTTATTGTGCGAAGTTATCAATAAAAATATAGAGATTTGAACTTCGTACGAGAATAAAACAGTAATTGTTATGGAAATAAAAGGAAAAGTGCATGAAATTGGTGCATTACAACAGGTGAGTGAGACTTTTAAGAAACGTGACCTGATTATAGAATATGCAGAAAACCCTACTTATCCTGAATACATCAGGTTTGAGGCTTTACAAGATAAAACAGCTTTATTTGATAGCCTGAAAACTGGTGATGATGTAGAAGTTTCATTTAACTTACGCGGTCGTCCATGGACTGACAAAGCCGGAAAAACATCTTATTTTAACAGTTTAGTGGTATGGCGTATCAACGCACTTACTCCGGGAGCTGCAGCAGCAACTCCGGCATATGCGCCACCAGCTGATTTAAATAGTGCTCCAGGCGAGGAAGATGATCTTCCTTTCTAAAGATCTTTTTTAAATAAACAAATTGACCAAACGAGGCTGTCCGATCATTTCGGACAGCCTTTATTTTTTACAGGTATTTTGTTTGAAGTGGCCTTTTATTGCTGGATGCTTTTTTTTTAAATGCCCTGCCGGAGATCAGCTGGAAACTGCTTCGGAAAAAACAGAAATAAAAGACATATCAAGTGCGGATAGTACCCGGATCAAACACGGATTTTCTCCCTGTTCTATCCGTGTTCTATCCCTGTTTGATCCCTGTTCTATCCGGGGTTTATCCGAAGCAGTTTTCAACCTGTTCCAGGGCGCTGTCTTACCCGGTCTTACACGCCTTCAGCTCCGCAAAAAATGGGGCGGGAATTGTATTTGTGTTGATGCTAATGTCTGGTACCAAAAAAAATTGCACTTGCACTGAATCGATTCCTAAAATCGAATGACTTGAATGTCGTTTTTCCTGGTATTTGTATTAAATTGTAATAGTCTCTCCGTTAAATCCGGTGTTAAAAAGTGTTAAATAAGCACTTTTCTGTTAATCCTTATTTATTTTTGAATATCCTGTAATGAAGAAAAGAAGCCTTTGGTTAATAACCGCCTTAATGACCATAGCCTTGCTTGGTGTATTTGTGATGCAATTGTATTACATAAGGGAGGCCTATAACCTTAAATCGCAGCTTTTTGAACAGGATGTTACCCAGGCTTTAAATGCCGTTGTGAATAAGGTTCAGAAAAGATATGCGGCGAGTCATCTCAACAAAAAGGACGATCAGCTAAGAGAGGAAAGGGAGGCCGAGCTGAGGGATAAAGCTCAGATACTGGTTGAGTTTAAGGAAAAGCATAAAGAAAGAGAAGAACTGAGAAAACTGGAACAGCAGAAAAAGATCATTGCTGATTTAAATATGCAGGATAGTGTTATTCGGAACAACTATCTCCGGCCGATGATTATTACTGAAAAGGAGTTTGTATCGATGTCAACCCTGGATGATGACAAGAAATCACCGCTACAGGTGGATATGAATTTTGGTGTGGATAAATCCGGAAATGTCGTCACTGCAAATGTCAATCAGACTTATATTCCTATTCCCGAAAAGATAGTCACCTTTAAAGTGACCACAGACCGCCTTCCTGATAGCATCCGTTATCTGGCTTTTAACCCTTTTAGCCGTAAACCGTTATTAATTACACTGCCCCGGGTTTCCCCTGAAATGGCGGCTAAATTTAAGAGCGAAGATGAAATTGAAGCTCAGAAGTTTCAAAGAGCTTTCAAGGAGCTACTCACAGATACTGTCATCATTAAAACCAATAGCCTGAATTATCTGGAAGATGTGGCTAAGGAGATGAGACAGGATAATATTCCCATTAATGAAAGGGTGCCAAGGGATGTACTGGATACACTGATCAGAAATGAATTGTTGAACCGGAATATTAAGCTGGATTATAATTTTTGGGTGAAACTGGCGAATAAAGATTCTGTTTTGTATCAGCGGGTTTCCAATTCTTATGTGGAACCGGTTCCTGCCGATGTTCATAAAGTGGCCTTATTTAGCAATGATATTTTTCGTGATCCCGGAATGTTGTATCTGAATTTTCCCAATGAAAATTCTTTGATTCTGGGGAACCTAAGCGTCACAATGGGCTCTTCTGCCGGTTTATTGCTGGTCCTGATCTTTATTTTTGCCTATACTATTTATGCCATTTTAAAACAAAAGAAGATTTCGGAAATGAAAACCGATTTCATCAACAATATGACCCACGAGTTTAAAACGCCTGTGGCCACCATTATGATTGCGAGTGAAGCACTGAAAGATCCGGAGATTACTGCAGATAAGAACCGGGTGAAACGGCTGGCTGGAATCATTTATGATGAAAATGTACGCCTTGGAAATCATATTGAACGCGTTCTGAGCATCGCAAGATTAGAAAAGAAAGAATTGAAACTGGAACAGACAGAATTAAGTGTTAACGACCTGATCCTGGTTGTCGTAGACAGCATGAGCCTTCAGTTACAAAAGAACAATGCGGAGATTAAATTGCATCTGGATGCTACACAAGACCTCATCTATGCAGATGAGTTACACCTTTCTAATGTGATTTATAACTTGATTGACAATGCCAATAAATATAGTGCGAATGCACCTCAAATTACCTTAAGTACAAAAAACACGGGCAAAAGCCTGGTCATTGAAGTTGCCGATGAAGGGATCGGAATGACCAAGGAACAAACAAAACGTATTTTTGATCAGTTCTATAGAGTGCCGACAGGAAACTTACACGATGTAAAGGGGTTTGGACTCGGGCTGAACTATGTACAGGACATCGTAGAACAAATGAACGGGGTAATTAAGGTCCATAGCGAAAAAGACAAAGGCACTGTATTTGAAATAATATTACCGCTAAACCATAACTAATGAAAAGAATTCTATTGGTAGAAGATGATCCGAATCTGGGTTTGCTTTTGCAAGATTACCTGCAACTGAAAGGTAAATTTGACGTCGTCCTCTGTGTGGATGGTGAGGAGGGGTTGAAGGCTTTTGGAAAGCAGGAGTTTGACATGTGTATTCTGGATGTCATGATGCCTAAGAAAGATGGATTTACCCTGGGCAAGGAGATCAGAAAAATCAATCA
>Ga0307414_10000355_pt1 | contig 25528 bp, 22 predicted proteins | sample DK1Ometagenome_FD_203804 | JGI IMG/M metagenome (GOLD analysis project Ga0307414, IMG submission 203804) | Maize rhizosphere microbial communities from greenhouse at UC Davis, California, United States - DK15-O-3 | ecosystem: Host-associated > Plants > Roots > Rhizosphere > Soil | place: USA... | reverse complement strand
CAGGCGCTCGGCTGGGGCTTCCAGTTGCAGCAGCCGCTGGTGATCGGGGCGCTGGTCTACCTGATGTTCGCGGTCGGGTTGAGCCTGTCGGGCGTGTTCGCCCTGGGTCACCGTTTCGCCGGGGCCGGCCATGAACTGACCGGACGCAGCGGCCCGGCCGGCGATTTCTTCACTGGCGTGCTGGCGGTGGTGATCGCCAGTCCCTGCACCGCGCCGTTCATGGGCGCGGCGCTGGCTTTCGCCTTCGCCACGTCCACGCCGGTGGCGTTGCTGGTGTTCGCGTTCCTCGGTTTGGGACTGGCCCTGCCCTTCCTGCTGATCGGCTTCGTCCCCGGACTGGCGCAACGCCTGCCGAAACCGGGCGCCTGGATGGAAACGCTGAAGCATTTCCTCGCCTTCCCCATGTACCTGACCGCGGTCTGGCTGCTATGGGTGCTGGGCAAGCAGCGCGGCGTGGACGCGATCGCCCTGGCACTGGTCGGACTGGTGCTGCTCGCACTGGGGTTGTGGTGGTTCCAGCGCCTGCGCCTGCAGACAGCGCCGCTGCGCCGTGCGCTGGCGATGGCTTTGTTACTCGTCTCGCTGGTGCCGCTGGCGCTGGTGCACCGCCTGCAGCGCGAACCCGCCGTCCCGGCGGCGACAGCCGACGTCGTGCCGTATTCGGCGGCGAAACTCGCGGCCTTGCGCAGCGAGGGCCGGATCGTGTTCGTCGACATGACCGCCGACTGGTGCGTGACCTGCAAGGCCAACGAGAAAGCGGTGCTGGGACGCGACCCCTTCCGTGCGGCGATGCGCCAGGCCGGTGCGGTGTTCATGCAGGGCGACTGGACCAACGTCGATCCGGCGATCAGCGAATTCCTGGAAGCCCACCACGCCGTCGGCGTGCCGTTGTACGTGGTCTTCCCCAGCGATGGCGGTGAAGGCGAAGTGCTGCCGACCGTACTGACCCAGAACCAGGTGGCCGAAGCACTGGCCCGCGCCAAACGATGAAACTGGGCAACGTCCACATACTGGCCGCGGCATTGCTCGCTGGCGGACTCGGCGTGCTGGCCAGCCTTTGGCTCGGAGGGAGCCCCTTGTTGCGGACGGACACCGGCCAGCAGGCATTGCAGGCGGCGATGGATGCCGCCGCGCCGGAACCACCACCCGGGGTAAAGCCGGCCAAGCCGGGCGAACCTGTGCCGCCGCTCGAGCTCGCGGACCTGCAGGGACGGATCCACCCGCTACCCGGCGCCTACGCGGGCCGGCCGTTGCTGATCAATGTCTGGGCCAGCTGGTGCGGCCCGTGCATCGAGGAAATGCCCGAGCTTGATCGCTACGCCCGCTCGCAAGGCGAGCACGGCGTGCAGGTTCTGGGCCTGGCGCTGGATACGTCGGAGAACATCAATGGATTCCTCGGCCGGGTGCCGGTGGCCTATCCGATCCTGCTGGATACTCCCGGCCCGGCCGACGCCAGCGTCTGGCTGGGCAACCGCAAGGGCGTGTTGCCGTATACGGTGCTGGTCGGCGCGGACGGACGCATCGTCAAGCAGAAGACCGGCCCATTCGCCCGCGGCGAAATCGGTAACTGGGTCGAGTGACCCTGGCGATGACGGAGGCGGGACCTGCGCGCGTACGCCCAGGCTCCAACCGACTCAACCGACTCAACCGACTCAACCGACTCAACCGCTGGCAAGCCTACGCCACACGGCCGGCGTATCGGCGTCACGCAACTGCCCTTGCCAGGGCGTCGGCAACGCAAGGGTTTCGCCGCCCAAGGCAGCATGCAGGGCACGCAGGGAACGACCCCGGGCGGCACCTGCCAGCAACAAAGCCAGTGCACTGCGCGAAACGCGATCCAGGCGCAGGCGCAGTGGCAGCGGGTGGGCCTCGAAACAGGCACAGGCCGTGGCCGGATGCTCGCGCAGGTAACGCAGCAACCCGGGACTGAGCAGCGGCATGTCCACGGGCACCACCAGCATCGGTCCGTCCGGCAGCGCGTCGGCGACGCTGGCCAGGCCACCCAGGGGACCCAGGCCTGCGAACCGGTCGGGTATCGCATCGCAATCCGGGTAGGCGCCGCTGACGATCACCCGCGCCACTCCCGATTCTCGCAACCGCCGCTGCATGAGTCCGAGCAGCGTATCTCCGCGCCAGGACAGCATGGCCTTGTCTCGTCCCATCCGGCTTGAGCGCCCGCCGGCCAGCACCAGCCCGACCGTTTTGTCTCCAGCGACGCTACCCATGCCAGGCATCTGTGCCGATCAGCGGCTGCTCATGGCCCAGGCTGTGGACCTGAACCGGCTCGCCAACCCGGGGGTCGGTATTTTCCTCCGGCAACACCAACCAGGCGTTGGCCTGCGCCAGGGACAGGATGCGGAAGGATTCCTGTCCCGCCAGCGCCGATACCGTGCAGCGTCCGTCGGCGCCCATCGCCACCCGCCCCTTGAGATGGTGGCGAAGCCCGGCACGATGGCCGCACGACGCCACCGTCAGTGGCAGCCGGCAAGCCGCTTCGGGAGGCAGCCCCAGCATGGCGCGCAGGGCGGGCTCGACGAAGAACCGCCACCCTGCAGCGCACGCCGCCGGATTGCCGGGCAGGCCGAAATACAGGGCCCCGTTCGACAGGCGCGCGAACAGCGACGGCTTGCCTGGGCGGATGGCCACCGTGCGGAACAGAACCTGCGCACCCTGCTCCGCCAACGCCGCCGGGACGAAATCATGCCGTCCGCACGACACCGCACCGGTGCTGACGATCACTTCGGCGTCGGCGGTCGCGGCGCGGCGCATGGCGCCGTGCCAGGCGGCCGCCTCGTCGGTCACGGTTTCCGCATGCACCAGTTCGGCGCCCGCAGCCATGGTGCGTGCGTGCAGATAAGGGCCATTGGCATTGCGGATCTGTCCATCGCCCAATGGCCGGGCAGGATCGTCGACCAGCTCGCGGCCGGTACCGATCACCGCCACCCTGGGACGCCGCGCCACGTCGACATGGGCGATGCCCAACGCCGAAAGCAGCATCAACTGCTGTTCGCGCACCCAGGTGGAGGCGCCGAGCACCTTCTTGCCGGCAGCCACATCCTCGCCGATGCGACGCACATGCCGGCAATGCCACGCCGGTGAACGCAGGCGGATGCGCGCAGGTTCGCCGGCGAGGTCGTGCGACAGCACTTCCACCTGCTCCAGTGGAGCCACGGTCGACAGGCCACGCGGCATGCGCGCGCCCGTCGTCACTTCCCAGACCACATCACCGGTCGCCGCCACGATTCCACCGCCGGCCGCGTGCCGGCCTTGCACCGCGAACTCCGCGCCGGCGGGAAAGTCCCCGGCCGGCAGCGCGTAACCATCCAGCGCAGCGTTGTCGAACGGGGGCAATGCCTGTGGACTGGACACCGGCGCCGCAAGGACCCGTTTCATGGCCATGGACGCGGCGCAGCGTTCGGCGACCGCTGCAGGGGACGCTTGCAGGATCAGTTCCAGCGCTTGTGCGTACCGGATCATCTGCTGGCGTCGCGAAGGTCGCTCAAGGCCGGTGACGACGCCCGCAGCGGGCGGTTTGCCGACGCGACCGGAAGGGTCGCCGCGGCCAGCGCCGCACCCACCAGGATCACCCCCGGACTGCCGATGCCGGCCGCGCGGGCATCGGCGGCCAACCGCTCCAGGGTGGTAAGCAATCGCGCCTCGCCAGGTTGGCTGGCTGCCTGCACCACCGCGGCCGGGGTATGCGCGGGCAGTTGCCGCAACAAAGCGGCGCCGAGCGATTCCAGCCTGTCCATACCCATGTAGATCACCAGCGTGGTGCCGGTGGCGGCCAACGCCGGCCAATCCGGCTCGCTGTGGTCCTGCGCATGGGCGGTGACGAAGGTGACGCCCCGGCAGTGGTCGCGGTGGGTCAGCGAAACGCCCAGGGCCGCGGCCGCCGCAAAACCGGAACTGATGCCATTGACGATGTCCACTTCTATGCCCGACTTGCGCAGGAATCCGATTTCTTCGCCGGCACGACCGAACAACAGCGCGTCGCCGCCCTTGACCCGCACCACGTGCGCGCCGCGCTGCGCATAGCGGCGCATCAACCGGCAGATGAAAGCCTGCGGCGTGGAACGGCAACCGCCGCGCTTGCCCACGCGGATGGCGCGCGCCCGCGGCGCCAGCGCGACGATCTGTGGGTCGACCAGATCGTCGAGCATCAATACGTCCGCGGTCGCCAGCGTCCGGACAGCCTTGATCGTCAGCAGTTCCAGATCGCCCGGACCGGCCGACACCAGGCTCACCTTGCCGCTGCGTGTGTTGGCGCCAGCCGGGTGGCGATTCGTATCCATGGCGTTTTTCCTCTTCGTGAAGATCGTCCGCGATACGGCGCGGCCGATGGGTCGTTCGATGAGTCAGCTTGCAATCGGCTCACGGCACATGCGCGCCAGCTGCGGCACGCAGGAACCGCAGACGCTGCCGCAACCCAGGCGTTTTTTCAGTTCGGCCACATCGGCGCCCTGGCCGATCGCGGCGCGGATGGAGGACTCCCTGACCTGCATGCATTGGCAGACCGTGGCATCGCGCATACCGCCGGGCAGGCGCTGGGTGAACACCGCCAACCGCGAACCGGTCCACGCCGAACCGTCCAGCGCGATGTCCAGCAGCGCTTCGCCGGCCGCGTCGCGCGGGCCACCGGCCCACAGCAATCCTTCGATCCGGTCGCTGCAGGCCTCGCGGCCCCAAGCGACCCGCTTGAGCAGTCCGCGGCGCGCGTCGTGGTACTCCAGCACGTGCTCGCCGGGCTGCAGTCGCAAGCTTTCGGCCAATCGCTGCAACCACTGCGGCGGCGCAGCCTCGGCAGCGGCGCGCACTACCAGCCACGCTTGCGTCGAAGCCGGATCGGGATCGACGCGCAGACCGAGCGAGGCGAACGCGCATTCGCGCAGCAGCGGCTGCACCGCGATCTGCAATGCAAGCGCATCGCCACGCCGCGCAGCCAGCAGGTTCCAACCGAAGGCGGCTTTCTCCACCCGCACCGCCGCATGCTTGAGTTCGGGCTGGAACGATCTGGGATCGACCGCGCCATTGCTGACCTCGTTGATGCCGCCGCTGGCCAGGAATTGCCCGCTCCAGTGCATCGCGGCGAACACGGTGCCCGAACCGACCTCGTCCGATAGCGCCAGCGGCAACAGCAGTTCGCCGCGCTTGCTGGTCACGCGCACCAGATCGCCCGCGCCCAGGCCGCGGCGCGCGGCATCGTCGGGGTGCATGGTCAGTTCCGGCTCCGGTGCGTGCGAGAACAATCCCGGCACCCGGCCGCTGCGACTCATGCCGTGCCACTGGTCGCGCAGCCGGCCAGTCAGCAGGCGCAGCGGATAACGCGCCGAAACCGGTTCGGCCACCGGCCTGTAGGGAGTGGCATGGAAACGTGCGCGGCCATCGGCGGTGGCGAACACGCCATCGCCGTAGCGCCGCGCCTGGCCTTCGCTGGCGCCCGCCGGGTACGGCCATTGCTGCGGGCCCCGGGCTTCCAGCAGTGCATAGTCCAGGCCGCCGATATCGAGATCGCGTCCTCCGGTCAGGCGGCGATGTTCGGCGAACACCGCCTCGGTATCGGCGAAATCGAAGAGCGGCGCAGCACCGGGCGGCGCCAGGCGCGCCTCGATGCGCCGCGCTATCTCTTTCGCGATCCACCAGTCGGCCCTGGCTTCCCCCGGCGCGGGCAGCGCGGCGCGCACCCGCGAGATGCGGCGCTCGGAATTGGTCGCCGTGCCTTCCTTCTCGCCCCAGCTGGTCGCCGGCAGCAGCACGTCGGCGTAGGGCACCGTATCGGTGTTGAGGAAAGCCTCCTGCACCACCACGAATTCGGCCTTGCCCAGGGCCTCGCGCACCAGCGCGATGTCGGGCATCGAATGCACCGGATTGGTACAGGCGATCCATACCGCCTTGACCTTGCCGCTGCGCAAAGCCTCGAACAACGCCACCGCCGGCTGGCCGGGACGATCGGACAGGGTTTGCGCGGGCAGGCCCCACAGGCCTTCCAGTTCGGCGCGATGGCCGGGGTCGGCGATCTCGCGATGCGCGGCGAGCATGGTCGCCATGCCACCGACTTCGCGGCCGCCCATCGCATTGGGCTGGCCGGTGAGCGAGAACGGACCGGCGCCGGGCTTGCCGATCTGCGCCGTGGCCAGATGCAGCTGGATCAGCGCCAGGTTCTTGTCGGTGCCGTGGCTCGACTGGTTGAGGCCCATGCAGTACAGCGACAGCGCGGCCGGGCTGCGGCCGAACCATTCGGCGGCCTGGACGATGTCTTCGGCCGGCACGCCGCACAGGTCGGCGACGAAACGCGGGGTGTATTCGCGCAGCATCTGCTTGAGCGCCGGGAAGCCCCCGGTATGCGCGTCGATGTAATCCGCGTCGACCAGGCCTTCCCAGACCAGGTGATGCAGCATGCCGTTGAACAGGGCCACGTCGGTGCCCGGTTGCAGCGCCAGGTGCAGGTCGGCCGACGCGGCGGTGTCGGTGCGGCGCGGATCGATCACGATCCAGCGGGTTTCCGGATGCGCTTCGCGCGCGGCCTCCAGGCGGCGGAACAACACCGGATGCGCATAGGCCATGTTGCTGCCGGCGAACAGCACGGTGCGCGCGTGCTCCAGATCGTCGTAGCAGGTCGGCGGACCGTCGGCGCCCAGCGCCAGCTTGTAGGCGGAAACCGCGCTGGACATGCACAGGCGCGAATTGGTGTCGATGTTGTTGGTGCCGATCAGGCCCTTGGCCAGCTTGTTGAAGACGTAGTAGTCCTCGGTCAGCAGTTGCCCGGACAGGTAGAACGCCACCGCGTCCGGACCGTGTTCGGCCACGATGCCGGCGAAGCGCTCGGCCACCGTGTCCAGCGCCACGTCCCAGTCGACCTGGCGGCGCGCGTCGCTGCGCAGGCGGCGCAATTGCGGCGCCAGCGCGCGGCCGGTGGTCGCGCGCGTGGTCTGCGGCAGGTTGAGGCCCTTGGTGCAGAGCCGGCCGAAGTTGGCTGGATGCTCCGGATCGCCGGCGATGCCGGTGATGCGGCTGCCGTGCGCATCGTGTTCGGCGTCGACCAGCACGCCGCAGCCGACCCCGCAATAGCAGCAGGTGGAACGCGTGCGCGTGCGTCGTGGCGGTGCCGCGGGCGAAGACGTGGGTGCGCGCGTGTCGCCATCCATCGACGTGCTCAGTCCCGGTCGCGCAGTTTGGGATCGCCTGGATCGCCTGGATCGCCGGATGCGAACCCGGCGATATCCAGGGTCATGAAGACGCTGTTGGGGTCTGGCTTGTAGTCGCCGAAAGGCGGGCACGCAGCAAAACCGAAGCCGGCGTACAGGCGTCGTGCGGCATCGAAGAACTCCATTGAGCCCGTCTCCAGGCTCAGTCTCGAATAGCCGCCGATGGCGGCTTCCCGGAGAAGGTGCCGCAGCATTTTCGATGCCACCCCCCGCCGCAGATGGGAGGCGGCGGTGCGCATCGATTTGATCTCGGCATGCGACTCCGTCAAGTGCTTGAGCGCCGCGAATCCAGCCAGCGCCGGACCCTCCCAGATGCTCCAGAAGGTGATGCCCGGGTCACGCAAGCCAGCCAGATCCAACGCATGGCGACTTTCCGCCGGGGCGGTGTGTTGCATGGAACCGAGATGCTCACGGAGCAACGCAAGGACTTCCGGACTTTCCAGGTCGTCGATCCGGATCTGCAGGGCACTCTCGACCGGCACCGGAATGCTGGCTGGCGCGTGGCTGCAATCCAAGCCGGGACCGGAATGCGCGGCGGTGGGAGCGGGCCAGGGCGAAAGCCATACCACGCCCTCCTCGACCCGCACCGGATAAGTCGCTACGCAACCCACGTCCGGTGCGCGCGCCTCGCCGCTGTCCAGGCCCAGGTTCCAGCCGTGCAGCGGACAGGTCACCGTTTCCCCGGCGACGATGCCCTGCGACAACGGCCCTCCGCGGTGCGGGCAACGATCGCGCAGGGCGAACACCCTGCCATTGGCGGTGCGGAACACGGCGATGTTGTCGCCGCCCTCCCTTTCCAGCACGCGTGCCCCGAGCATGGGGATATCGTCGACCCGGCACGCCTCGATCCACCCTGTTGCTCGCGGGGCGGCAACGGACGGGTTCGGCATGGACACTTCCGGCGCAGGCGGGTTCGATGCATGCATGGCTCAGGCCTCCACCGTGTCGACAGGCTGCGGATCGGCCAGCAATTTCAGCTTGAGCGGCTGGAACTCGTGCCGTTGCGCGCCACCCACGCGCGCCGCCCACGGATCGGACAGTCCTTCCAGCGCGAACAGCAGGCGCTCCTGCAGCGCCTTGCGGTTGTCGGCGTCGTCGACCACGCGCTGGCGGATGTAATCCAGGCCGACCCGGGCGATGTAATGCACGGTGCGGTCCAGGTAATAGGCCTCCTCGCGATACAGCTGCAGGAACGCTGCGGTGTATTCGCGCACCTCGTCGCTGGTCTTGACCTTCACCAGGAACTGGGCCACTTCGGTCTTGATCCCGCCGTTGCCGCCGACATGGATTTCCCACCCCGAATCCACCGCGATGATGCCCACGTCCTTGATGCCCGACTCGGCGCAGTTGCGTGGGCAACCGGACACCGCCAGCTTGACCTTGTGCGGGCTCCACATGTTGGCGAGCATGGTTTCCAGGTCGATGCCCATCTGCGTGCTGTTCTGGGTACCGAACCGGCAGAACTCGCTGCCAACGCAGGTCTTCACCGTGCGGATCGACTTGCCGTAGGCATGCCCGGACTGCATGCCCAGGTCCTTCCACACCTCCACCAGGTCTTCCTTCTTTATTCCCAGCAGGTCGATGCGCTGGCCGCCGGTGACCTTGAGCATCGGCACCGCATACTTGTCGGCGACGTCGGCGATGCGGCGCAACTCGGCGGCATTGGTCACCCCGCCCTTCATCTGCGGAATCACCGAGAACGTGCCGTCCTTCTGGATGTTGGCGTGTGCGCGTTCGTTGATGAAACGCGATTGCGGATCGTCCACCGCTTCGCGCGGCCAGGTCGAGAGCAGGTAGTAGTTGATCGCCGGACGGCACGTGGCGCAGCCGTTGGGCGTGCGCCATTCCATGAAGTCGTACGCTGCGCGGTGGCTCAGCAGGCGATGCTCGCGGATCGCCTTGCGTACTTCGCCGTGCGCGTAGTCGGTGCATTCGCAGACCGCCCTGGTCTTGGGCGTCTGCTGGAAACCGGAGCCCAGCGTATCCATCAGGATCTGCTCGACCAGGCCGGTGCACGAGCCGCACGAACTGGACGCCTTGGTGTGCTTTCTCACCTCATCCAGGGTGAACAGGCCATTGCCGGTGATCGCCTTGACGATGGCGCCCTTGCACACCCCGTTGCAGCCGCAGACTTCGTCGCCGTCCTGCATGCCCATCGCCCGGTTCTGCCCGGAATGGCCTGCATCGCCGATCGCGCTTTCGCCGAACATCAGCTGGTCGCGCAGGTCGTCGATCCTGCGGCCGTCCTTGAGCAGCTTGAAATACCAGCCGCCGTCGCTGGTGTCGCCGTACAGGCAGGCGCCGACCAGCTTTTCGTCCTGGATCACCAGCTTCTTGTAGACGCCGCCGGCCGGGTCCGACAGCACGATTTCCTCGGTGCCTTCGCCGCCCATGAAATTGCCGGCGGAAAAAAGATCTATGCCGGTGACCTTGAGCTTGGTCGAGGACACCGAGCCCTGGTAGATGCCGATGCCGTAGTGGGCCAGGTGGTTGGCGCAGATCCTGGCCTGCTCGAACAGCGGTGCCACCAGTCCGTAGGCGACGCCGCGGTGGCTGGCGCATTCTCCCACCGCGTACACGCGCGGATCGTAGGTCTGCAGTCCGTCGCTGACCACGATGCCGCGGTTGCAGTACAGCCCCGCGTCCTGCGCCAGTTGCGTGTTGGGACGGATGCCGGCGGCCATCACCACCAGATCGGCCGGTTGTTCGCTGCCGTCGGAAAAGCGCACCGCCGCCACTTCGCCGGCCTCGTTGCCGAGGATCTCGGTGGTGGACGTGTCCAGGCGGAAATGCAGGCCGCGTTCGCCCAGGGATTTCTCCAGCAGCCCGGCGGCCACCGGATCCAGCTGGCGTTCCAGCAACCAGCCGGCCAGATGCACCACCGTCACGTCCATGCCGCGCAACTTCAGGCCGTTGGCGGCCTCCAGGCCCAGCAGGCCGCCGCCGATCACCACCGCATGGCGCTTGACCCTGGCGGTGTCGATCATGGTCCGGGTATCGAATATGTCCCGATAGCTGATGACGCCCTTCAGGTCCTTGCCTGGCACCGGCAGGATGAAAGGCAGCGAGCCGGTCGCCAGCAACAGGCGGTCGTACCCGGCTTCGGTGCCGTCGGCGGCGATCACCCGGCGGCGCGTGCGGTCTATGCGGGTGACCTGCTTGCCCAGATGCAGGTGGATGCCGTTTCCGGCATACCAGTCCAGCGGGTTGAGCACGATGTTCTCGAATTCCTGCTCCCCGGCCAGCACCGGCGAGAGCAGGATGCGGTTGTAGTTGGGATGCGGTTCGGCGCCGAACACGGTGATGTCGTACATCTCCGGCACCAGCTTCAGCAGTTCTTCCAGCGTGCGGATGCCGGCCATGCCGTTACCGACCACGACGAGTCTTGGCTTCTTCATCGGTTCGCTCCGGACGGGTTCATACGCGCACGGCGCTGGCGGCCGCCCATTGGTCGCGCCAGCGATGCCTGATGCCGGACAGGAGCACCCAGGCCAGCACGGCGACCCCGGCGAACAGCCACAGGCCCGGCGCATAGCTGCCGGTGTGCTGCTTGACCACACCCATGCCCGCCGCCAGCACGAAACCGCCGATGCCGCCGGCCATGCCGACCAGTCCGGTCATCAGGCCGATGTCGGCACCGAAGCGCTGCGGCACCAGCTGGAACACCGCGCCATTGCCCGCGCCCAGGCACAGCAGCGCGAACACGAACAATGCGACCGTAGGCACCGCTCCGCCGATGCCCAGGGCCGCCGTCGCCACCAGCAGCGCCGCCAGCAGGTACACCGCCAGCAACGTGCGGGTACCGCCGATGCGGTCGGCAATCGCGCCGCCCAGCGGACGCATCACCGAACCGGCCAGCACGCAGGCCGCGGTGGCCCAGCCGGCGATCTTCGGCTGGAAACCGAATTCGTCGTGGAAATAGCCGGGCAAAGCGCTGGCAAAACCGGCGAAGCCACCGAAAGTTATGGCGTAGAAAAACATGAACCACCACGAGTCGCGGTTGCCCAGCAGCACCCGTCCGTAGTCGGACAGACGCCGCGCCGGCACCTGCCCCGGCGCATCCCTGGCGACAGCGGCGAATACCAGCAGGGTGAGCGCCAGCGGGATGCAGGCCAGGCCGAATACCGCCTGGTAACCGAACGCCGTCGCCAGCACCGGCGCGAACAATGCCGCCAGCACCGTGCCTGAATTGCCGGCGCCCGCGATGCCCATCGCGGTGCCCTGGTGCTCGGGCGGATACCAGCGCGAGGCCAGCGGCAGCGCCACCGCGAACGAAGCGCCCGCCACCCCCAGCAGCAAGCCCAGCAGCAACACCTGCGCGTAACTGTGCACGCCCAACCGCCAGGCCAGCAGCAGGGCCACGATGACCAGGCCCTGCGCCAGCATGCCTGCGCGCTTGGCGCCGATGCGGTCGGCGAGCATGCCCAGGAACAACCGCAGCACCGCGCCGCACAGGATCGGCACGGCCACCATCATCGCCCGTTGCTGGGTATCCAGTTGCAAGGCCGCGGCCAGTTGCAGCTGCAACGGACCCAGCAGGTACCAGGCCATGAAACTCAGGTCGAAATACAGGAACGCCGACAACAACGTGGGCGTGTGCCCGGCCTGCCAGAAAGATCGGTTCATCCGTGCAATCTCCAAACGGGACCGCCTGCGCCATGCACATCGAAGGGCATGTCGCGGTGACGAGGAGGGAGAGAACGAAAGCGGCCGTCCTCCGCTTCCATCCGAAAGACGCATCGTTCCGCTGCGCATGGCCGCCATCGCCCTGTCCACGAAACCGGTCGGGCGTGGATGCCGTCGCGTCACGAAGACTGGATAGCAATCGGCGTGCCAACTGCGGGGCATGCGGTCCACGTCAAGACTTTCGTCCGGGATTCAACGGCTTGCCGGCTCTGCGCGGAAGTTGGCGGGAGGATCTGGTCGCGCCGTTTGCTGCGGCTTGCACGAATAACGTGCATGACTGCACTTCGATTGTGCGTCGCATCATCGGCGACAGGCGCTGCCCGCATCGCGAGTCCAGTAATAGTGCCCGCGGCGCGATCGCATTCCCCCGGCACGTCGCAACCGCGGGCCAGCGGCGTCGGGCGCAACTCCCTGTCAGGTTTTCGGTATGGTTGACCCGCAACACGCACGCATCGCCCCGCCGCATCGCCGCTTGGCTGCCTTCCCCTGGAAATCCGATGCCGCTGTTTCCCTTGTTCGCCAATCTGCTGGATCGTGAAGTGCTGGTAGTGGGCGGCGGCGAAGTGGCCGCACGCAAGATCGAAGCCCTGCTGCATGCCGGCGCACGGGTGCATGTGCATGCGCACGCGCTCAACGGCACGCTTTCCCAACGGCTGGCCCAGGGCCAGCTGTGTCGCCGCGAAGGCGATTTCGACCCGCAGTGGCTGGACCAGGTATGGCTGGTGGTGGCCGCTACCGACGACCCTGCCTTCAACGCGCGGCTCGCGGCGGAAGCCGGCCGACGCCGGCGCCTGGCCAATATCGTCGATGATGCCGAGCTCTCCACGTTCCAGATTCCCGCCATCGTCGACCGCGCACCGCTGGTGGTGGCGATTTCTTCCGGCGGCGCGGCGCCGATGCTGGCAAGGCGCCTGCGCGAACAGCTGGAAACCCTGTTCGATCATTCCCTCGGCGACTTCGCAAACCTGTTCGCACGCCACCGCGGTGCCATCCGTCGCCGCTTGCCGCAACTGGCGCAGCGCAGGCGCTGGTTCGAGCAGGTCATGGACGGCGCCGTGCCCGCGTTGTTGCGGGCCGGGCAGCGAGAGGCGGCCGAACACGCCTTCCAGGCCGCACTGCAGGGCAGTCTCGACGTAGCGGCCAGCGGCAGCGTGGTGCTGGTCGGGGCCGGCAACGGCGATCCCGGCCAGCTGACGCTGAAGGCATTGCGCGCCCTGAACCAGGCCGACCTGCTGGTCTGCGATGCGACGCTCGGCCCCGCCGTGCTGGCGCTGGCACGCCGCGATGCCAACCGCCTGCCGATGCCTGACGACGACGAGGCGCGACTGGCACTGCTGGTCCATCACGCCAGCACCGGCCAGCGCGTGGTCTGCGTGAAGCCCGGCAATGCCTTCCTGCATGCGCCCGACCAACGCCTGGCGCATGCGCTGGCCGAACGGGGCGTCGCCTGCGAGGTGGTGGCCGGCATCGACCTCTGATCCCGCCGGTCCGCCGGCGAGGGGCCTGATTCAAACAGGTGATTAAAACCCGGATAACTTCTGCGAACTGGACAGTATTGGCGTCTTCAAGCAGACTGCGCCGCTTCCGCTGGAGCGCTCGATGGCCAAAGTCCTTGCCCTGCATGGCCCCAACCTCAACCTGCTGGGCAGCCGCGAACCCGAAGTCTACGGCCGCACCACCCTGGCCCAGATCGATGCCGCCCTGTCCGCGCAGGCCGCTGACGCGGGGCACCGCTTCGATGGCATCCAGTCGAATGCCGAGCATGAGCTGGTCGACCGGGTCCAGGCCGCACGCAACGACGGCACCGCTTTCATCCTGATCAACCCGGCCGCTTTCACCCATACCTCGGTCGCCCTGCGCGACGCGTTGGCAGCGGTGGCCATCCCGTTCATCGAGGTCCATCTGTCCAACCCGCACAGCCGCGAGCCGTTCCGCCACCACAGCTATTTCAGCGATCTGGCGGTGGGCGTGGTCTGCGGCTTCGGCGCGGACAGCTACCGCTACGCAATGGAAGCGGCGATCAAACGACTCGAAGCCTGATCCTTTCCACTTTCTCCGGCTTGCGCCGCCACCGGCGCCAGCGACCACCCACAGAGGCCACCATGGACCTGCGCAAGATCAAGAAACTCATCGACCTGCTGGAAGAATCCAACCTCGCCGAAATCGAGATCAAGGAAGGCGAGGAAAGCGTGCGCCTGGCGCGCGTGCCCAAGGGCAGCTACGCCCCGCAGCCGCAGATGTACGCCGCGGCGCCCGCCGAACAGCGCGCGGCCGCACCGATGCCGATGTCCTCGCCCACCGAGTCGGCGACCGGCGGCAGCGCCAAGCCCGGCAACGACCAGCCCGAAGGCCACGTCATGCGTGCGCCGATGGTCGGCACGTTCTACACCTCGCCTTCGCCGGACAAGCCGGCCTTCGTCAGCGTCGGCCAGTCGGTCAAGGCCGGCGAAACCCTGGCCATCATCGAGGCGATGAAGATGTTCAACCCGATCGAAGCCGATGTGTCCGGCACGATCCTGGCGGTGCTGACCGAAAGCGGTTCGCCGGTGGAATTCGACCAGCCATTGTTTGTGATTGGCTGAGGCGCGCGCCATGCTAGACAAAGTAGTGATAGCGAACCGTGGCGAAATCGCGCTGCGTATCCTGCGCGCCTGCCACACGCTGGGCATCCGCACGGTCGCGGTGCATTCCACGGTCGACCGCAACCTCAAGCACGTGGCGATGGCCGATGAATCGGTGTGCATCGGCCCGGCGCCCTCCAGCGAAAGTTACCTGAACGTGCCGGCGATCATCGCCGCGGCCGAGGTGACCGACGCCCAGGCGATCCATCCGGGCTACGGCTTCCTCAGTGAGAACGCGGACTTCGCCGAACGCGTGGAGCAGTCGGGCTTCGTCTTCATCGGCCCCAAGGCCAACACCATCCGCCTGATGGGCGACAAGGTCGAAGCGATCCGCGCGATGAAGGCGGCGGGCGTGCCTTGCGTGCCGGGCTCCGGCGGCCCGCTGGACGACGACATCGTCACCAACACCAAGATCGCGCGCGAAATCGGCTACCCGGTGATCATCAAGGCCGCCGGCGGCGGCGGCGGCCGCGGCATGCGCGTGGTCCATGCCGAAGGCGCGCTCAACAGCGCCATCAGCACGACCAAGGCGGAAGCGAAAGCGGCTTTCAGCAACGACCAGGTGTACATGGAGAAATTCCTGGAGAATCCGCGCCACGTGGAGATCCAGGTGCTGGCCGACGGCCAGGGCGGCGCGATCCACCTCGGCGAGCGCGATTGCTCGATGCAGCGCCGCCACCAGAAGGTGGTCGAGGAAGCGCCCGCGCCCGGCATCAGCGAGGAGCAGCGCAACGAGATCGGCAAGGTCTGCGTGGATGCGTGTTTGCGCATCGGTTATCGCGGCGCCGGCACCTTCGAATTCCTTTACGAGAACGGCCGCTTCTATTTCATCGAAATGAACACCCGCATCCAGGTCGAGCATCCGGTCACCGAACGCATCACCGGCATCGACCTGGTCTGCGAACAGTTGCGCATCGCCGGTGGCGAGAAGCTGTCGATCAAGCAATCGGACATCGTCCTGCGCGGCCATGCCATCGAGTGCCGCATCAATGCCGAGGATCCGGACACCTTCGCGCCCAGCCCCGGCACGATCACCGGCTTCTATCCGCCGGGCGGCCCCGGCGTGCGCGTGGACACGCACATCTACACCGGCTACCGCGTGCCGCCCAACTACGACTCGATGATCGGCAAGCTGATCGTGCACGGCCCCGACCGCGAGACCGCCATCGCGCGCATGCGCGTGGCCCTGAGCGAGATGGTGGTGGACGGGATCAAGACGAATATCCCCCTGCAGCAATCGATCATGCGCGACCAGGGCTTCCAGGCCGGCGGGCAGAACATCCACTACCTGGAGAAGCGGCTGGCGGAACGCAAGAACAAATCCATCGCATTGGTCTGAGTGACGCCGCAGATCGAACAACACCCCTCACAACTCCATAAAGGAATGAAAACGTGAAGAAAGGAATACTGGTCTTGTCGATTGCGTTGTCGATTGCTCTGGCCTCATGCAAGAACCATGAAACCAACCCGACCGGGGAGGCTGCCGCCGATGCCTCGGCGCCGGCCCTTGAAACCACGCCCGCCGACGCTCCGGCGTCGGCCACCGAATCCGGAAGCGAAAGCGCAGAGCCCAGCGAACAGGATCGCGAGCGCGCCGAGCAGCAGGCCAAGCTCGACTACGCGACGATGGAAGATGGCTATCTCAACGATGCCAAGGGCCAGTGGGCCAGCACGGCCAAGGCCAGCTCCGCGTTCGGCAGCGCCAACACGGCTCCCGCGGATTCGCACGACGGCAATACGCCCTGGCAGGCCACCGGCGCACCCAACGGCGACAACTGGAACAACAACAACCAGGATATCGGCTTCGACTGGATCGAGCTGGCTTACGCCAATCCGGTGAAAGCCACCGAAGTCCGCGTCGTGACCACGTCCGACGAAGCGGCAGAGTCCATCAGCAAGATCGAATTGATCGATACCGACGGCACCGCGCACACGATCTGGTCCGGACTCAGCGACACCCAGCGTGATGCGCGCGGCGCACGCACCTGGATAGTCCGCAAGTTCGACGCCACGCCTTACCAGGTGAAGTCGGTCAAGCTGACTTTCGCCAACAATGTGGCGAGCGGCTACAAGCAGGTCGATGCCGTGCAACTCATCGGCGAATGATCGTCCTGGCAACCTCCAGCCTGCACCGCGAACGCGACCCAGCATGCCCTACCTAGAACTCTCCCTGCGCTGCAGCGAATCCGACCAGCCGCGCTACGAAAACGCGCTGGAAGACGTCGGTGCGCTCGCCGTCACCCTGCTGGATGCCGACGCCGATACCGGCAACGAACGGGCGATCCTGGAACCCGGAGTCGGCCAGACCCCGCTGTGGCACGCGTTGGTGCTGACCGCGCTGTTCCCCGCCGAGACCAATGCGCTTGCCTTGCTGGCGGCGCTGGAATCGTTCGATCCGGGCCTCGACTGGAGCACGGCCGGCTTCCGCGCAGTGGACGACCAGGACTGGGAACGCGCCTGGATGGACCAGTACGTGCCGCTGCGTTTCGGCGCACGCACCTTCATCGTGCCCTGGAACCACGAACTCCCCGAGGAAGCCGACAACCCGGAGGCCGCGGTGGTGCGGCTGGATCCCGGCCTGGCCTTCGGTTCCGGGACGCACCCCACCACCGCCCTGTGCCTGCGCTGGCTCGACCAGTTGGCCGGCGAAGGAAAACTGGATGGCGCGAGCGTGCTCGACTTCGGTTGCGGCTCCGGCATCCTCGCGCTGGCCGCGCTCAAGCTGGGCGCATCGCAGGCCGTCGGCGTCGACAACGATCCGCAGGCCCTGGTCGCGACCTTCGACAATGCCGGGCGCAACGGCGTCGGCGCGCGGCTCGCCGTTTACCTGCCGCAGGACGAGCCAATCACGACCTATCCGGTCGTGGTCGCCAACATCCTCGCCTCTGCGCTGGATGCACTGGCCGAAACCCTCGCCTCCCGTGTCGCAGCGGGCGGGCGCATCGCGCTGTCCGGGATCCTGCACGGACAGGAAGACGAACTGCTGGCCCGCTATGCGCCGTGGTTCGAGCAGCTGGTCGCCACGCGCGACGAGGACTGGATGCGCATCGACGGCGTGCGCCGCTGACCGCTTGTGCGACGGCGGGCCATGCATGCGGGTTCTCCTGCGAGGAATGGAAATGCCGCCCCGGTCCGCGAAACATCGCGGGCGAGATCCGCTCCTACACATGGCGGGTTGTCCCGTGATTGAATAGCCGCATGTTCATTTCCTGCCCCCATTGCCGCGAACTGGTCGCACTCGACCGGGAAACGCGCCTGGCGCCCGCAATGTGCCCGCGCTGCGGTGGCGCCATGGAGGCAGGCGCCACGGCGGAAGCTTCCACGGCGGATGGGCAAGCCACGGGTGAACGCAGCTTCATCAGTTTCCTGCAAGGCGGGGAAACGGCCACGACCGTCGCGGACGAAACGACGATCGAGGCGGCGGCGGCAACCCTTGTCGAGGAAACGAACGCCGCTCCGGTCACGCCGGAAGATGCCGACGGGGAATCCCTTCGCATCGAAGGCGGCACGGAAACGATCGACCAGGCGACACCGGGCATCGAGCCGGCGGAAATCGAGACAGCGCAGAGCGACGCGGCGCAAAGCGACACGCTCACCGCGACGGCCCCGGTGATTGCCGCTGCATCGGCATCGGTCACGCAAGCGCTCCCGGCAATGCCCAGCTTCACCCGCCAGGTCGTGCGACCCGGCCTGCATCCGCGCACCGCCGGTTGGCAATGGGCGGTGCTGGTCGTGCTTTCGCTGGTCCTGGCCTTGCAGGTATTGCTCGCCGACCGCGCGCGCCTGGCGGCCGATGCGAACTGGCGGCCCCTGGTCGCGCGCCTGTGCGGCGCGCTGGGTTGTTCGATTCCCGCGTGGCACGAACCCGATGCGTTCGCGATGTTGAGCCGCGACGTCAGCCCGATCGCGGGCGAAGCCGGTGGCCTCAACGTGCAGGCCACGTTCCGCAACGATGCGCGCTGGGCGCAGGACTGGCCGGTGTTGCTGCTGTCGTTGTCCGACGCCGACGGCCGCGTGCTGGGATCGCGCGCATTCACGCCGCGGGAATACCTGGGCGCCACCGCGCCCCCGACGGAACTGGCCCCTGGACAGAGCGCGCAGATCGCATTGCAGCTGCATGAGCCCGACCCCGGCGTAGTCGCATTCACGTTCGACTTTCGTTAACCGGCGCAGATTCGGCAACCAGGGCGTGCATGCGCGCAGATCACGCGCTAGACTCCCCTCCCCGCCGAAAGCTGCCATCCGCACGACGGGCTCATTGTCCGAGTTTCGCAGGGGAACGTCCTTCGTGAATGCCGCCGCTCGCCACGACGCCAGTCGCGGCAATCCCAAGCCGCCGTTGCGCGATCACGTGGCGCAATCCGTGCGTCGCTACCTGCGCGACCTGGATGGCAGCGACGCGGACGATGTCTATGAAATCGTGTTGCGCGAAATGGAAATCCCGTTGTTCGTGGAGGTATTGAACCACTGCGAAGGCAACCAGAGCCGCGCCGCGGCCCTGCTCGGCATCCACCGCGCCACCCTGCGCAAGAAGCTCAAGGACTACGGGCTGGCCTGAGTTCGACCGACGGACCTCGCCCACCCTGCGCACGGTCATGCTGCGCCGCGGAAGTTATAATTCCGCCCTCCTCCCGCGCCGCCCTCCCATGACTTCCGACTCCCTGCCTGGCAACCCCGTGAAAATCAGCCGGGCGCTGTTGTCCGTTTCCGACAAGACCGGCCTGGTCGAACTGGCCACCGCGCTGGCCGCGCGCAAGGTCGAATTATTGTCCACCGGCGGCACCGCCAGGGCATTGCGTGACGCGGGCCTGGCGGTCCGCGACGTCTCGGACGTCACCGGCTTCCCGGAAATGATGGATGGCCGGGTCAAGACCCTGCATCCCAAGGTCCACGGCGGCCTGCTCGGCCGCAGCGGCACCGACGACGCGGTGATGGCCGAGCACGGCATCGCCGCGATCGACCTGCTGGTGCTGAACCTGTATCCGTTCGAGACCGTCACCGCCGATCCCACCTGCAAGCTGGAAGATGCGGTGGAGAACATCGACATCGGCGGCCCGGCGATGCTGCGCTCGGCGGCGAAGAACTTCGCCCGCGTCGCCGTCGCCACCGATCCATCGCAATACGCCGACCTGCTGCAGGAGCTGGACGCGAACGACGGCGCACTGTCGGCGAAGACGCGTTTCGCATTGTCGGTGGCCGCGTTCAATCGCGTGGCCCAGTACGATGCGGCGATCAGCAACTACCTGTCGGCCGTCACCGACGCATCGACCGAAGTGCCGGCGCGCACGGCGTTCCCGGCGCAAACCAACGGCAACTTCGTCAAGGTCATGGACCTACGCTATGGCGAGAACCCGCACCAGCAGGCCGCGTTCTACCGCGACCTGCATCCGGCACCCGGCTCGCTGGCCACCTTCATCCAGTTGCAGGGCAAGGAGCTGAGCTACAACAACATCGCCGACAGCGATGCGGCCTGGGAATGCGTGCGCCAGTTCGACGCACCGGCCTGCGTGATCGTGAAGCACGCCAATCCCTGCGGCGTGGCGGTGGGCGTGGCCTGCGGCGATGCCTACGAACTGGCCTACGCCACCGACCCGACCAGCGCCTTCGGCGGCATCATCGCGTTCAACCGCAAACTGGACGCGGCGACGGCCAGGGTCATCCTGGACCGGCAGTTCGTCGAGGTGCTGATCGCCCCGGACTACGAGGAAGGGGCGCTGGAATACGCGCGGAAGAAGGCCAACGTGCGCGTGCTGCGCATCCCGCTTGCGCCGGCCTCACGCGGCTTCATCGATACCAAGCGCATCGGTTCCGGCCTGCTGCTGCAGACCGCCGACGACCGCATCGTGACTCGCGACGAGCTGAAGGTCGTGACGAAACTGGCGCCGACCGAGACCCAGTTCGCCGACCTGCTGTTCGCGTGGAAAGTGGCCAAGTTCGTCAAGTCCAACGCCATCGTCTACGCGAAGGACAGCCGCACGATCGGCGTCGGCGCGGGCCAGATGAGCCGCGTGTACTCGGCGCGCATCGCCGGCATCAAGGCCGCGGACGCGAACCTGGTGGTCGAAGGCTCGGTGATGGCCAGCGATGCCTTCTTCCCGTTCCGCGACGGCATCGACGCGGCAGCGGCGGCGGGGATCAAGGCGGTGATCCAGCCAGGTGGCTCGATGCGCGACAATGAGGTCGTCGCCGCGGCCGACGAGCATGGGCTGGCGATGGTGTTCACTGGTGTGCGACATTTCAGGCATTGAGTTTTCCCCCTCTCCCACCAAGGGAGGCGGGAGAAGCGGCAACACCACTCTGGGAGACTTCCGCCATGAAAATCCTCGTCATCGGCTCCGGCGGCCGCGAACACGCGCTGGCCTGGAAACTCGCGCAGTCCGAACGCGTCACTGAAGTCATCGTTGCCCCCGGCAATGCCGGCACCGCGACCGAGCCCAAGTGCCGCAACGCCAACGTGGCGGTGAACAATCTCGACGGCCTGCTGTCGCTGGCGCGGAACGCGAAGATCGACCTGACCGTGGTCGGTCCCGAAATCCCGCTGGTCGCCGGTGTAGTCGATCGTTTCCGCGACGCCGGCCTGCGCGTGTTCGGCCCGACCGCCGCCGCCGCGCAGCTCGAAGGCAGCAAGGCCTACGCCAAGGACTTCCTCGCCCGGCACGGGATTCCGACCGCGTTCTATTCGGTATTCACCGAAGTCGAACCGGCACTCGCATACCTCCGCGAGAAGGGCGCACCGATTGTCGTGAAAGCCGATGGCCTGGCCGCCGGCAAGGGCGTGATCGTGGCGATGACCCTGCGGGAAGCCGAAGACGCCGTGACTGACATGCTTTCGGGCAATGCGTTCGGCGACGCCGGTGCGCGCGTGGTGATCGAGGAATTCCTGGAAGGCGAGGAAGCCAGTTTCATCAGCATGGTCGATGGCAGGACCGCGTTGCCGATGGCCACCTCGCAGGACCACAAGCGCGTCGGCGATGGCGACACCGGCCCCAATACCGGCGGCATGGGCGCTTATTCGCCCGCACCTGTGGTGACGCCGGAAGTGCACGCGCGGGTGATGCGCGATGTGGTCGAACCGACCGTGCAGGGCATGATCGCCGACGGCACTCCCTTCACAGGTTTTTTGTATGCCGGGCTGATGATCGATGCCGCCGGCGCGCCGAAAGTCATCGAATTCAACGTGCGTTTCGGCGATCCGGAAACGCAGCCGGTGATGATGCGCCTGCGATCGGACCTGCTGGACCTGATGGAAGCGGCGATCGACGAACGCCTGGACGAAGTCGAAGCAAGCTGGGATCCGCGACCCTCGCTTGGCGTGGTGATGGCGGCGCAGAACTATCCTGACGCGCCGCGGCTGGGCGACACCATCAACAGCTGGGACGTGCCCGACGTGGACGAGACCAAGGTATTCCACGCCGGCACGCGGGTGGAAGGCGACCATGTGGTGACTTCCGGCGGACGCGTACTGTGCGTCTGCGCGCTGGGCGAGGACATCGCCGATGCGCAACGCCGTGCCTATGAGGAAGTGTCGGGCATTTCCTGGCCCGGCGAATTCCACCGCCACGACATAGGCTGGCGGGCGATCGCGCGCGAACAATGATTTTCCTTCTCCCTCCGGGAGAAGGTGCCCGAAGGGCGGATGAGGGAAAGGGTCATGAGCGTTAGTTAACCTTCCAGAGCAATTCATCCTCCTTCCCTCATCCGTCGCTGCGCGCCACCTTCTCCCGGAGGGAGAAGGAAAAGCGAATCTGCTAGTCTCCGCCAGACCCCAGGAGCGCGCATGTCGAGCCACAGCCAGTTCGCCTTATTGAAACAGCGGCGCTTCCTGCCGTTCTTCGTCACCCAGTGCTTCGGCGCCTTCAACGACAACGTCTACCGGCAGGCCATCATCGGCCTGTTGTTCTTCCTCGGGGTCAGCACGGAAGAACGCACGCTTTACACCAACCTGGCGCCGGCGCTGTTCATCCTGCCCTACTTCCTGTTCTCCGCCACCGCCGGCCAGATCGCCGAGAAGCTGGAGAAATCCAGACTTATCCGCATCACCACGACCATGGAAATCGTGATCATGTCGCTGGCGGCGATCGGCTTCATGACCCAGAACATGATCGTGCTGCTGGTCGCGCTGTTCTGCACCGGCCTGCAATCCACGCTGTTCGGGCCGGTGAAGTATTCGATCCTGCCGTCGGTACTCAAGCCCGAAGAGCTCACCGGCGGCAACGGCCTGGTCGAGATGGGTACGTCGATCTCGATCCTGGTCGGCATGATCTTCGGCGGCCTGATCTTCAAGATCGCCGGCGACCAGGGCCCGGTGGTCGCGGCGACCGCCATCATCGTGCTTGCGATCAGCGGCAATCTGGTCAGTCGCGCGATCCCGCGCGCGGAAGCCGGCGCGCCGGACCTGAAGATCAACTGGAACCCGATCCCCGAATCGCTGGTCGTGCTGCGCCTGGCGAAGCGGCAGGTCGCGGTGCGCAACGCCATCCTGGGCGTGTCCTGGTTCTGGTTCATCGGCACGGTGCTGACTTCGCAGCTGCCGACCTATGCCGAAATCAACCTGGGCGGTTCGGAAACGCTGTACATCTTCGCCCTGGCGCTGTTCTCCATCGGCACCGGCGTGGGTTCGCTGCTGTGCGAGAAACTGTCGGCGCGCACGGTCGAGATCGGCCTGGTGCCACTGGGTGCGTTCGGCATCAGCGCGTTTCTTCTGGACCTGTACTTCGCCCGCAGCGGCGCGGCCACCGCCAGCGGCATGGAAGTGATGCAGTTCATGCGCCAGCCCGGCAGCTGGCGCATCGTCATGGACCTGCTCGGCATCGGCCTGTTCACCGGCTTCTTCGTGGTTCCGTTGTTCGCGCTGATCCAGAACCGCACGCCCAAGGACGAACTGGCCCGCGTGATCGCCGGCATGAACATCCAGAACGCGGCCTTCATCGTGCTGGCCGCGGCATTGGGCATCTTGTTGCAGATGAAGCAGCTGGGCGTATTCGGCCACACCTTGCCGATGCCCGGGTTGAGCATCCCGCAGGTGGTCCTGGCGCTGGCCATCGCCAACGTGGTGGTGGCGATCTGGATCTTCACCCTGGTGCCCGAATTCCTGATGCGTTTCCTCAGCTGGGTATTCGTGCGCACGCTGTACCGGCCGCGCCTGCACGGCATCGAGAAGAACGTGCCCGACGAGGGCGCGGCGCTGCTGGTATGCAACCACGTCAGCTACATGGATGCGTTGATCCTGTCGGCCAGCGTGCCCCGGCCGGTGCGTTTCGTCATGTACTACAGGATCTTCCAGATTCCGGTGATGAGCTGGATCTTCCGCACCGCCAAGGCGATCCCGATCGCCGGTGCGCGCGAGAACCCGGAAATGATGCGACGCGCCTTCGACGAGATCGATACGGCACTGGCCGAGGGCCAGATCGTGGGCATCTTTCCCGAAGGCGCGCTGACCCGCGATGGCGAGATCGCGTCGTTCAAGTCGGGCGTGGAGCACGTGCTGAAGCGAGCAAATGACAACGGGCGTCCGGTGCCGGTGATCCCGATGGCGCTCAAGGGCATGTGGACCAGCATGTGGAGCCACCGCGACGGACGCATGCGTCGCATGCGCCTGCCGCGCCGCTTCCGCGCGCATGTCGAAGTGATGGCGGGCGACCCGGTCGATGGCCGCGACACCAGTGCCGAAGAACTGGAAGCACGGGTGCGCGAATTACGTGGCGGCGACGCCTGAGGCTATACCACGCCATCGGCGTCGGTTAGGCTGGCACTGGGGAAACACCACTTGCATCACCACACCGCCGCCGATGGCGCGGGCGCCTTGCCGGAGCCAAGACTTATGAGTTACATACCACCGCCCCCGGGCGGCACGCACGAGTACATACCCAACCACCTGGTGTGGGCGATCCTCAGCACGCTGTTCTGCTGCCTGCCACTGGGCATCGTCTCGATCGTCTATGCCTCGCAGGTGGATGGAAAGCGCGCGGCGAACGACATCGCCGGCGCGCGCGAAGCATCGGGCAAGGCGAAGTTCTGGGCGATGCTGTCGGCCGGACTGGCGTTGATCCCGATCACGCTATACCTCGTCTTCGTCCTGTTCCTCGGCGGCTTGGGCGTGCTGGGCGGACTGGGTTGAGTGAATTAGACTGTCGCCGATCTTCCTGTACACAATCTTCCCGCACCCGATCCTCTTGCATTCCTGACGGAGAACCCCGATGAGCTACGTCCCGCCTCCCGTTTCCGCAGCACCCGGCAGCATCCCCAACCATCTTGCCTGGGCGATCATCGCCACCGTGCTGGCCACTTGCCTGTGCTGCCCGCTGGGTCTCGTCGGCATCGTCGCCATCGTGTTCTCCGCCAAGGTCAACGGTCTGCTGGCGCAAGGCGACATCGCCGGTGCGCAGCGCGCTTCGGCCAATGCCAAGATCTGGTGCTGGGTCGCCACCGCGCTCGCGATCATCGGCCTGCTGTGGGTGACCTACAGTCTGACCCTGGGCGGCGGCGTGACCCAGTGGCAGCAGATCATGGAACAGGTGCAGTCGGCGCAGTGACCGCACTGAAACCCCTGCACCTGGCAGGACTGACAGCGGCCGCTATTGCGGCCGTTGTCGGTTTCTGGCTGCTTCGCAACTTCGATCCCAATGTCGCAGACAGCCCGTTTCCCGAATGCATGTTCCGTGCGCTGACCGGCTGGTACTGCATCGGTTGCGGCATGACCCGCGCACTGCACGCGCTGGCCCACGGCGACGTGCCTCGCGCTTTCTCGATGAATCCGCTGGCGATGGCGATCCTGGCGATCTCGCCGCTGCTGTTCGGCTGGAAAACGGGTTGGCGGCCGGCGTGGCTGCGGCCCCTGGTCGCGGTCGTGGCCGAACCGAAATTCTGGCTGGTGTTGTTGCCTTTTTATTGGATCGCCCGCAACCTGCCGTGGTTTCCGTTCACTCTGCTCGCGCCAGGTTGAAGCCATGTTCCAGCGGCTGCTTACTGGCGCGCTGCGGCGCGTTCTCGGATAACGGCGCCTTGATTCAACCGCGG
>Ga0307414_10000354_pt1 | contig 25587 bp, 29 predicted proteins | sample DK1Ometagenome_FD_203804 | JGI IMG/M metagenome (GOLD analysis project Ga0307414, IMG submission 203804) | Maize rhizosphere microbial communities from greenhouse at UC Davis, California, United States - DK15-O-3 | ecosystem: Host-associated > Plants > Roots > Rhizosphere > Soil | place: USA... | reverse complement strand
TGTAGATAAATATTCTTTTTTAATTGATTCAATGGTTTCACCTAAAGAATAATTTGCAATTAGATTATCCAAAGAATATTTAACTATTGTTTCGTAGGTATCATTTATTTTATCCTGATCATCGGAATTATAGCCTTTTAGATCTTCCAGTTCTTCTAAAATGAACTCTTTTTGTCTTTTAATAATTTCATGATAATTTTCCTGTGAATTTAATGTATCTCTTCTGTTCATTGTTTTTTATTAATATATAAAACATCAGACTAAATAATGGGCCCCCGTTTCAAATAATCAGTTAAGAAGTCATTTTGGATTGAGTATAGGTTCACATTAACTGCCCTGTTGTAAAAAGTGTAACGGATTGTCAGGTTAATTGGGGGTTTCTCCCGTCCATAACTCTAATCCTTCAAAAAAATGATGGTCGTCATCTTTCAATTTTTCATGAACCTGATTACGAATTTTAAACAATCGTTCAGCAGTTATGAAAAATTGTCCGTTATCTGCGTTTAAAAGAAAATCAGGTTCTATTATATCTTCAATACTTTGGTCCCAATATTCGTATTGTATAGCGACTTTATTGATTTTAAGAATTGGTAAATCTAAATCTTCGGAAAAATTTTCTCCTTTTATTTCCTCATTGTATTTATTTAAAGCTAATCTAAAATCTTCAATTGTTGAGAATTTTTGTTTACCAAAATTCCAAAGTATATTTTGTGAAATCTTGTTTTGATATTCCATAAATTACTTATAAAACCGTTTTAAATCAAAGCCATGCCGGAATGAACTTCTTGAATGTCATAATGTTTGAATTTTTTAAAGAAGGATAATTTGCAGTGAGGTTTTTACTATCTTTTTTGTCTAAGCTTCTAGTAATTATTTGCTAAACTCAGAAGGGTTTCAATTTGAAACCCTTTCTATATTATTTTATTCTTTTGATAATTGTACTACTGCATCATGAAGCTCCTGATCCCAGATAAATTCCATGTTGAATTTGCCTTGGGCATTTAGATTAAAAATGGCTTTATTCCATTTATTACGATCTCCTTCTGTTGTGATATCATGTAATTCTCTAATCCAATTTCGAATCTCTCTGGAAACATTTCTTACGGATATGTTTTTTGTTTCCTTATTATCCGTAAAATATTCTCCATTGTAGCTTACAACACCTGTTCCTACAACTTCAATATATAATTTTGCTTCGTTCCATTTTTCATCCGCTATAGCATTTACTATGCCTTGTCCAATATTTAAATAAATTTCATCTACTGTCATAATGTTTTAAATTTAGTTATTTGGGAAAGCTTTAATAAATTCTTTACCACCTATTTTATAGTCAGCTCCTTTTGTTCCATCTTTTAAAGTTAAGATTTTCTTTGTTGAAGCCTAAGTAATTCTTAAAATGGCATACCCAATTTGCCTTGCAAACTTGAACAGATCGATACTGCTATCCATTATATCTTTTGCCCTAAAATAGAATAGCGTTTCTATCACTCCCGCAAAACGATATCTTCATTTTTTTTAAAGCTTTTCCTTTCCCCAACAATAGGCAAAGCACATTTCCCGCCTTGCTTTTACCTTTAGCTGTAAAAGAGCTTTGCGCTCCCAGAAAATAGAATATTGGAAAATGGAAATCCACTGCTTGTATCCTACTCCATTTGCCAATACCCTATCGAAATTAATTCACTCCAATGACTATTTTTTTTTGCGCATCTCTGCGATTTCTAAAATCTAGATATTTTTCTAATGTAAATAATGTTAATCATTTTCCCAAAGAAAAGGATAAAAAGGGAAGTAAAAATACTTCGGACCGCACAACCCCCAGCGCAAAAGACTACGGCATAAACACAGGCAGCCGCCCAGTCCATCCTTTATTCCGTTTCCTTTTGCGGCCATGTCCTACGTCACTCATTACTTTCTTTTTTTCCTTTTTTTCTTTTGAAAAAATGATTCGGGGCCGAGCCTCGGGAGGACTGAAAGACGGACAAACGTGACAGGATTGTACAACAACTAAAACAAAAAGTTATGAACATCACAGGACGACTGACAGCAGATGCAAAAGTCAGCACAACACCAAAAGGAAAAGAGGTCGTGAACTTCTCGATCGCTGTCAATGACAGCTACAGAAAAGACGGACAGCGGGTAGAACATACCGCATATTTTGACTGTGCCTACTGGCGGACAGCAAAAGCAGTAACGTGGCTTCAAAAGGGGCTACTGGTCGAACTAAACGGACAGATCAGTGTACGGGCGTGGAAATCAAAAGACGGCACTGCAAAGGCAAGTCTTAATTTCCATACCGTCAGCATCAAGCCGTTGGCAAGAAGCGCAAAGAATGATGATTCTGTGCAGGACAGTACAGAAAGCAACAATGGAAGTACAGCCACAGGGAAGGACGATGACGACCTCCCCTTCTAATCAAAGCAATTCACAAAAATTCACATCCATTTTAACCCACTAAAAATAGAAATCATGGGACATAATTTAAATTTCAACGACAGAACTGGCAAATATTCATTTTTCAGTGTAAAGGAAAAAGCATGGCACGGGCTCGGACAGATCGTTCAGGACTACCCAACAAGTGCAGAAGCTATAAAACACGCAGGACTTGACTACGAAGTCGAAAAGAGTCCCTTATTTACCAAAGGATCTGGCATCGTACAAATTTCAGAAGGCATCGTGATACAGGACACGGAAATTGAAGTCCCAAACTACTTTGCCAATATCCGCACAGATAACAATACCGTACTCGGTGTGGTGGGTAAAGACTACCATATTGTACAGAATAAAGATGCCTTTACATTTTTCGATTCCATTGTAGGCGGTGGAAGTGGTATACTTTACGAAACAGCAGGCGCACTCGGTCAGGGGGAACGCATTTTTATAACTGCCAAACTCCCGAACTATATCCGTATCGGCAACTCGGATGATGTGATCGAAAAATATATCTTCCTGACCACCTCGCATGACGGAAGCGGAAGCATAACAGCAGCCTTCACCCCTATCCGTATTGTCTGCCAAAACACGCTCAATGCATCACTTCGTAATATGAGCAATGTTGTTCGTATAAAACATACCGCAGGAGCAAAACAGCGCCTGAACGATGCCCACAAGGTAATGGGGCTCGCAAATGCAATGACCATGCAGATGGACGGCATTTTCAATAATTGGACAAAAGTCAAAGTGAAAGACAGTGAAATCCGAAAACTAATACAGCTTGCCCTCTGCCCCAATAAGGAAACCTTTGACCTATTGAAAAAAGGTGCAGACGATGAACTTTCAACAATGTTCAAAAATACCGTAGACGATGCGTTCGCATACGCTATGATTAACGACACCCAACAGCTTGAAACAACCAAAGGAACATTGTTCGGAGCCTATAACGCCGTTACCGGATATTTTCAGAACGTACGGAACTACAAGGATTCAGAAGCTAAATTACAGAGTATTGTTCTTGGCGGTACTGCACAGCAAAAAAGTCAAAAAGCGTTTGATCTCTGTACTTCTTTTGAAAAAGTGGGAGCAGATATTTTCCAGTTCAATTAATCACAATCCAAAAGTGGCAGTGCTACCACTGCCACTTCCTAAAATTACCAAGATGAAAACAATAGACAAAATGTCAAACATAGATAGAGCCTACCTGCTCGCACAGCTATTTCCTGATGATCTGAAGCAATTAACTGAATTCATCAAAGAGGAAGCAGAACGATATACGGAAAAGAAAGAATACGTCTATTCACAGTGGACAGAAGGACTGATAACCGCAGAATTTTGGTACAGGCTAGTGGAGAGTTGTAAACGTACATGTACGACCAACGGTACAAGACTGTACAGAAATCCACGGACATTCAGGGATCAGTTATTTGACGGTTACGACGCCCTATTTACCATCAACGCACTGATTCATTTTACAGAGAAGCCCGAATGCAGTAAAAAGCTAAAGTATGCGATTTACTTCCTGTTCGGAGACAGTAAACTTGTCATAATCGACTTAAAATCTATGGTATGAAACCAACAGCAAAAATAACTGAATTTCTGTTTCTTAAGGTCTATAGTGCGATAGGGCGGTGCAATTTTGAAATAGCTATCGTAAACCTGACCCCTGACTGGATGACCAAGACTAAAGAAACAATGGAACTTGTAGAAATGCTCGGTATCAACCCAATTCTGGGCTATATCGCACGAAAAGAACATAACGTCCGGTTCCTGATTCATAAGACCGTGAACACACCTTTTTATGAGCAGTGGTTTGGTGAAAACGAACTGACATTTGTTGAAGCTGATTCGCAGGAAATCGAACGGTTATGCAATGAACAGGGCTGTTTAAAGAGTGATGTTTTACTCGTGCATTCCAACGGAATGGCTCGTTATCAGGCATTCGAGGATATGCATTTCAGGACATCTGAGTTCGACCTGAAATTGATTCAGGAAATACTAAGCTATCAAAATTAAATCCTATGACACGTTCAAATCTTCATATCACTTTAAGCAACGGCGAAGAAATTATATGTGTTGCCGATAGTTCGAGCGCCCCTGAACAGGGCTATATCGTTGAGGAAATTCTTATGCCCCTGCTCGCATTGAGCAATAGCAAAAGGGAACTTTCATTAATCAAAAAGCACTGCACGATGGACGAGAGACGGGCTAATGCATCTTATCGCTATTACATCAACCTAATGACCAAAAGCGTGACCATGTTCGAGGAAAATTATAACTACCGCACAGACCGATTTAAAAAAGGCAAAGATTTAACGGAACGCTATACAAGCTACGTAGAAAAACTAAATATACAGGATCATGAAAAATAACATTGATACAGAATATCAGGCTTTATGCATCATTGCAGACATGATAAAAAAATTCAGGTTACTTCATGTTCTGAACTTTTCAGAGCTTGACAGAATCATCCTGCAATTTGTAAGGTAAAATTGCGAAAAAATCATTCAGGATAATGGCTACCGAATGAATTATGACAATATAAAGAACACCATCATCAAATTATAAAAAATGGACATTCTAGCAAAATACAAGTTTGCAGATTGGTTGTATAACCGATTTGTAGAACACTACAGAAAATCAGAAATCGCAGAAGCTTTGATGTATCTCGATGTTTTGACACACTACAAATATTTCGCACTGGAAATACGTAGACTTTCTGACCAACGGAGACATATAAAAGAACTGCATGCAAAAATTACAAAAGCACTTAAAGCTGAAACGGTAGACAAGCTATTGCTCGCAGGTGATGAGGGTATAGAAGAATTTAATAGGGAAATGAAGGAATTTGAAGACCACTTAAGAAAAATCGGTCTTTCGGAAGAATATATAACAGAACGTGTTAGCGATAAAAAGATGAACTATGGAACCAACTAATTTTTTCACGCAACTCGCACAATTGGAAATTAACGGACAGATTGTGCTAACAATAGCAAGGGGAGCAGAAGACAAGATTATAGTTTCGACATTGGTTCGTCAGCTATCTCCCGCAGATACCAATAAAAGTGCGATCATACCTTATAATCTCACAGCAACAGCGGAGGAACTAGATAACTGCTATTTTGAGCGCATAACAACTCCGCTGACAAAGGCAGGGGAAATTGTGGACAATATGGACGAGTACATGAAATCACTGGAGCATCTTACCGCCAAATCTCAAAGGGAGAAAGCCAAAACGGGAAAACCACAGGGTGGAACGGACAAACGGATACAGAAATATGAAAATGCAATGAAAAAGGCGGATGATCTCGAAAAACAAGGAAAATACAGTGATGCATGGTCAGCACTTCCCAAAGCATCCGAATACCCTGAACATGCTGAACTCATCAAAAATAGGCAGTCCTATTTTGAACAGCAGATCTGGCCCGACCTGTTCGGAAATAATAATACAGACAGCAACAATGAAGCTGATGAACAGGACGAAAATTCAGATGTAGAAAATGTTTAACTAAAATTTGATAACAATGGTACTAGCAACACAACTAAAAAGGGTTTTTATACTCGTTGATAAGGGAAATGAAATCCCACTTTCTGACCCTGAACCAAAATGGGCAGAGCAGGATGTTTTATTCTTCTACTCCAATATGTACCCCATTCTGACTACGGCAAAAATTTCTGCTCCTATTATTCAGGATGACGAGGTGGTTTACAGATTTGAAACAGTTATTGGTACAAAGGGCTAACTAAAAATTTTAATACAATGAGTCATGCAAAAACAATATGCCGACACGGTAAAACTACCGCGAAAAGAACAACAACGTCAGCTACATCGAGCGTTGGGGGAATACGACCACTGGCTAAAACGGAGAAAGGATGCTGGCGAGATCCGCAAGGACAAGCGACAGTCACTCCCCCCTGCCATGTTGCCAATGCCTTTTTAAGAATGCAGTTCTTACCTAGATTGCAGGAAACAGAAGTGGTGCAAGGCTGTGACAAAACCAAACTTGAAAGGGAATTTTATGATTCCCTTTCCATAGTCACCAAGAAATATGGTATTACTGTACAGGACAGCAAAGCAATGCCTTTCCCCTATAATATTTCTGCTTCGCTAGCTGATCTAAGAGCGAAGCTAAAAAAAACCACCGTAGATTGGAAAGAGATCAGGTTGATTCATCATCGCAATAGGACATTCTTTGCCCATGAAGATCGCTTCAAAACGGGTATGACTTTATACTATATTCCCGTGGCTCCGCTTCATACCATATTGGAAGAAAATCAAAGCTCACAAACTGGCTTACTATTATTGTCTATTTATTCCTATCTCTATCAGGTTTTAGGTATGCCTTACTACAGAAACGATGATTGCTACCTCAATTCGACCTATGAATCATACGAGGAAATGATGTCGGAAGACGAAGTTCAAGACGAGGACATCTCCGCTGAACTAAAAAATGCTAAAACAGTTGGCGATATAATGAAAAATAAAATCTGTGATGCTGAGAATCTCACAGCTTTTGAAACTCGGTTAAAAGCCTTTAAAGCAAAAAGCGACTTTGACAAAAAAGCGCAAAAGATTGCGAAACAGGTTTACAAGATCTATACAAAACACCCGACAGAACGCCTTGACCGCAAATATTATCCCTTGCGGTTCAGGGAAGAGGAAGCACAAGACAGCTACTATGTGACGATGGACAATTATGTTTCTTTCTGCGCATCCATTAAGGGAAGCCTTTTCGAATGCATATGCCAGTTCATTAATGAAGATTTACAGGAATATGGCGACATAGACGAACCTACACGTTTTTTGCCTTATGATGAACGTATAATAAAGGGAAACAATTTTGATTTTGAAAAACAGGTGTTTGATAGTCTTGATGATCTCATAGCTCTTTGGCAAAATTCTAACTTCTAAACAAAACATCATGAAAGATATTACAAGCAATTTCGCGACCTACTATTATCCAAAATCCGCACTGATATTTTATCAGGCTGACGGGGATTCAAGTAAATCTTATGTTGAGCATTACGACATGAATAAAGAGGGAAATCCGATTAATGCGCATCCCCTAACAGTTCGTGAAGCAAAAAAACTGGCTGAATCACTTCATACGGATGATGAAAAGGACAGACTACTAAAATCAGACGGAATCTTGGATAGCACAATTTTATCCTTTGATGCCAAACTTGGTAAGATCATGTGGTTCACAAGAGCGCAATACCGTCAGCTCCATTTTAGTAAAGGGATTGGTATACCATCGGGCAAAGCCCATACACCCACCCTGCTCTGGATGGCCGACAGGGAATCACTGTCAATATTTGCATTAGCATCAGGAAGAAGACCAACACCCAATACAGAGCTTTATCATGCGCCTTTCTTTAATGTTTACCAAAATGGGAACGTTTGTATGGGTTCGGTCGATATCGAAGTGAACGAAACATCTTCCATTAAGGAACTGACAAAATTATGGGAAGCCTATTTTTTCAATAGCTACTTTTCCCATTTAATGTCTGAACACAACCCCATCAACGGCAACTGTGTGCTATTATGGGAAAGTCTGATCAATACAGAAAAATTGTTTCCGAATGAAGTGCTTTTAAAAAACAGTCAAAAACTTAAAGATATATTGCTATGAAAACGGTAAAAACAAATGTTCACTTTCTACATAATGAATTGTTACGCCCAACAAACCCAATCCTTGTCAATGTCATTGGCGCAGGTGGAACAGGCTCTAAATTGATGACTTCCTTAATGGAGATCAATCATAGCCTACTGGAGCTTGGACACAGTGGTTTGGATGTGCATCTTTGGGACGATGACATCGTAACACCTGCTAACATAGGTCGCCAACGCTTTGCAGAATCGGAAAAAGGTCTGTACAAATCCGTAGCGATTATCAACCGTATTAATCGTTGGGCAGGCTTTAACTGGAAAGCAGAAACTCAAAAATTTGAACGTGACAAGCTCGGTAATATTCCTGAAAATGCAGGGGCGACAATTAACATATCCTGCACAGATAACGTCAGTTCAAGATTTGAAATAGCACATATCGTACGCACACTAAAAAAACAATATTCTTATCATAGGGACGTCCCAAAGTATTGGCTGGATTTTGGGAACAGCAAATTTTCAGGGCAGGTGCTGTTATCAACCATTGGCAAAATAGAACAACCAAGGTCAAAACTATTTACAACAGTAGCTGAACTTCCTTTTGTTACGGATGAATTTACTAACCTGCTCAAAGAATCCGAAAAAACAGATGATACACCAAGTTGCTCGCTTGCGGAATCACTCGAAAAACAAGATCTTTTCATCAATGCAACATTAGCGCAAATGGGCGCTTCCCTCCTATGGAACCTTTTAAAGTCAGGTATGACTGAACATAGGGGACTGTTCCTAAATCTTGAAAATTTTAGAACTCAACCAATAGTAGTCGGCAGTTAAAATCTGCCGGCGGCCAAAAGTCGGTTCCGACCTTAGAAGGAACCGACTTTTGGCGGGTGAAGTGGTGCAAACGGTTAAAAAATACCAGCACCAGAAGCCATTTCTATTTTTACAACTATTTGTGACTTGTTCAAAATTTTAGCTTGTTTTCCTGGGGCAGCTATCATCTGTTTATTGATTTATATATTTGTTTATTCGTTTGTAATATGACCATGTTCCCAGCTCAACCTCACTTTCACGATTATTTATAAAAATTAAAATCTCAAAAAAGAAGTGTTTTTAAAAGCTAATAAACAAAAAAACACCTATGACTGTTTTTAATAGATCATATACTGAATGTTTACTATTCAATATTACCTTTCCCCAAAAAACTACTTTTATTTATTATGGATTTAGTTTACTTAAAAAATCGATTGTCTGTTTATGTTAAAACTACTTTTAAATAACAATCGTTATTTGAGTTTCAATTTTTATTAGAAACCAAAGTTCCATGCCCAGGTAATCGATCTATTCATTCCCCACGTTCCAACTTCCACTCCTTTTTTATACTTTGAAAAAAAAACAAGAAATAAAATAATTGTCGCTAATAATACGAAAGCATAGAGCTTCTTCTTTTTCATAAATTATAAAGTTTTTATTAATATAATATAGGTACCAATGTAATTTTTGATGTCCTTAAATCTTCAACTTTTCATGTTCACAAAAAGTTGAAGTCACTTCTTTATTAAAATATAATAGGGCGTCTCAAAATCAGTTAATCTAACTCATCAATCAGCGATGGGTTTTCTAGAAATGACCTAATAAAGTCCTCCAATGAATCAGCTATCACTGAATCAGTATAATAAATTCTATTTTTGCCATTCTCATCAACTTTATCAATTGCTAAATAAACACCTTCGTTTACTTCGAAAAATAATAGTTTTTCGCCATGGTATAAGTCATCATAAACTTCCAAATCTGGGTCGGACTCGAATTCATCCAGTTTTAAATTTATCTGCAATAATGAAGCTGTATCTAAAATTCTATTAATATCACCTTGAGATCTGTGAAAAAAGCCATAACCTATCTGTACATAAAAATCTTTTAGTTCTGCCGGTAATTCATATCCGAATTCAGCCTCCGCTTTCTTAATATCATCTTCTGATAATGGATAAAAGATCGTATCAGAATCCATATTTTGGATTTCGTTTTGAACAATGTACTCATTTAAAAAAAAGAAATTACTCATATCCCAGTTCTTGATGATTTTAGAATGTTTTTACCCTCGGTCCATATTTTCATAGAAACTTTAAAGTTTACTATAGATCTACGCCATAAATATATTTTAAGCTTGGTCACTAATTTGAACTGCTACTTACCAATACTTCAATATAAGCTTTTACATCTATAACCTGTAATTTTTTATTTGTTGCTTTGCCTCCCAATACTAAAGCAGGAACAAATCCGCCATTGCAGTGTGTATTATTCTTCACAGCAAATTTTTGCATCGACAAAATAGAAGAATTTCAATGATGTATTATGCTTCTTACCGAAATTCAATCTTCATCCAACAAAGAAAAGTTTCTTCCTGGCCTTTTCCGATCCCGCTCATAGTCCTCCCATTCTTCCTGAGAATATTTTTTTCCATCCACGATCTTGTATACATTGCCTTGAAAACTGTCAAAATCCGTATTGACCTCGTAGTTTATTTCCTCAAGTAGATCTTGTTCGCCTTTTATATTCAAATTAAAACTGATTCGTTTCACAACATCAGCTACGGTATCTTTAATAACCGTAATTTTTGAATCTATTGAGAAATCTCGGGATACATGGTAATCCTTGGCCTTAGCCCTAAATCCCTGATCCATGAGCAAGGCATCCAGATTTTTCTCATTCAATGTTACCCAGCCTTCAAGGTGTGTCTCCTTTTCGTCAATCGCTTTACACTCAAACACCGTTTCCAACGGAAGGTCCAACGGCATTGCCAAATAATCTAGCCCCTTATACTGCTCGCCGACCTGACAGCTGCCATTTGAGTCTATAAAGAAAGGCAAGTAAACACCATTGGAAAAAGTATCATACTCCATACCTAAAGGTGTATTGAAGTACAATTTTTCGACCAGTAGTAACAAGACTCTATTAGATGGATTTCGGTGTTTATCCCGAAAACGGTTCCATTTAGGTTTAAAAATATTTTTATTTGTGATCGCTGCAACGCCCAAACGCCGACCATACTTCCAGACAACAGGACTAAACAGCAACGGATTGTTCGTGTTGCTACTTTGATACTTTATATTGGTAAACTTAAAGCTCGGTTCTTCAGCATTCACTTCGTCTTTCTCCAAAATGAACACGCCGCTTGAATCTATATTAAAAAGTGATTTCCCTTTGTAAGAACTCCTTTTTTGAAATGAAAACCTATATTCAACAGGACCCAATAGTTCAGACATGATATTATCAATGGATGGCAACCACCCAATTTATTGTAGTTTATACTGTATAGTTATCTGGGTTGGCGCTTTCCAAATATCCTTGCTCAGCATCCTTTTTCATGGAAGCAACAATACCTTCAGGAACCATATAAAAAGTAAGCATTTTTTCCTCTATCTCCTTCATTTTTTGATTGTTATTTAAAGCATAATATAACTTGAACAATATCTCATCTTCAGAAAGGAACTGATATGGGTCTTTAACGTAATTACTTCTAAATGCAACATATTCATTGATTTTCTCAGCGGCTTGTTCGTACTTGTTAGTCCGTATCAGCGATGAATAAAGTCTGTTGTATGCAAATGACAGCCACTGAGCAAATATTTTCCTTTGCTCTTCTGCTGTATATTCATTTCGGTTCGTATCAAAATTAGCAAGTAGGTATTCTGCTTCCTTTATAACATCTTCATATCGTTCCAGCTTATAATATAATAAGACAAGCCTCAGATACCCAATCTTAAATGGTGTCTCCTTTGAAATAGATTCCTTATAATATTTTTCAGCCAATTCATTGTCACCCTTCTTTTCGGCGATAAGACCTTTCAGCTCAAAAGCTTCTGGATAATCATGATCGATTTCCAAAGCCTTCGTACAAAATTCCTCCGCCACATCAATTGAATCGGCATCAAAATATGCACTGGCTAAAAGAGCAAGGTATTTCTTATCCTTTGGAAACTCATTATTTAAAATATGTAAATTGGCGATAGCTTTCTCTGTTTCGCCAAACATCTTTTGATTGCTTATTTTCTGCAATAATTTCTCTACTTCCTGTTCATTCATTATTCTAAATTTATAATTGTAAACAATACTAACCTCTAAAAGTATTACCCGGCGGCAGTTTGCCATGCGTAGCCATATAGGTATCAATCAATGACACTTCTTCGGCATTGGCTGTGGCATAGTTCACATTTTGCAAATACCACTCGAAAGGTAATAATTTCCCAGAAGATAGACTGTTTAAGATATATTCATCTTTATCTCCATGATATAATTGGAAAATTACTAAATATCGTGCATATACAGATTTAAAAGATGTCAATCCATATTTCCAGATTGCACCACTCAACATAAATTGATTCACAAATCCCGCTCCAAAGGTGTAATTTCGCATAAGACCAGGAGTTCCGACATGGAGATCATAAACATTGTAAATATCTTTTTCTCTTCTTCTTGTCCTTGGTTTGGTCTGCGGTACTGTAATCGGTGGTGCAATTGGCACTGTAATAGGCGCTTCAATTGGTATATCTGCAGGAGGAAGAACAGGTTTGGGCAGCTCTTCATCCACTGTTGGTGGTGGTGCGGTAACGGGAGGTGCAGTCACAAATTCCCAAACTACCTTGGCAGCATCAGCAATGGCATTGCCTACCGTTGAGAAAAAGTCACATATATCATCCCAGAAATACCATATTGCAGCAATAGCAACAACAGCCAAAATTATCCACCCAATAGGATTCCACGACATCGAAGTTCCCGCAGTGGTCGCACTCGCAAAAATTCCAGAGGCACCACCCGCTATAGCTAGTTCCATAATTACTATTTTTAAATTTATAACTGTCCTGAATTCTTACAGCTGATAACACCACCATATGGACAGATACATTTTGACACATCGGATAATGGTTTTTTATCCAAAATCTTGATCTTTGGTACTGTCTTGATCCATGTGAGCGGAACACCTGATAGTTCAAGGTTCAGCCTGCAAATTCCTTTCAGGCCACATAGCCCAAAATTGGGAATATTCAGCCCCGCAATGTTGTCCTTGTCGGTTGCAAACTTCCCATCACGGAGCTTGATTTTTGGATTGGACGTTACAATCAATGTCGAACTCAACAGTCCTTTGTCGCAATCCAGTATAGCTTGATCTTTAATGTATTCCATGTCATGTAAGCTTTACCTCTATTCCACCTTTTACATTTATATGCTGATCATTACTAATAGTAATGTCCCCTCCTTTGGAAGTTATGTCAATAGTTCCTGCACCGCCACCCTTCTCAGACGGGGTGGCATTCATCGCAAGTTTATTGCTCCCGGATACCGATATGTCTTTTCCGGAAAGTGTAATGGTACCATCGTCTTTCATAGTAAATGAGCTGTTGCCAATTGTGATGGTCAGGCTCTTTTTTCCTTTAAAGCTTATATTGCCTTCTTCATCCATATCGAAAACAGAGGTCGCAGGACTATTTTCCTTAGCCCCTACATTAATCGAGCTTTTAGTTCCGGCGTTGACAACATGGTTTAAATTTGCATCTGTAGTTGCATTTCCAGTTCCGTCAAAATGCATTTTCGCCCCACCTTTGTCTTTCAGGTTCATGGAACCAGCACCATTGTCATATTTTAGTTCCGCACCACTGCGCCCGCTAAAGGACATCACATTATTGCCTGATCCGCCACCAGCGCCGATCCCCCCATGAAACAATCCCCCCATTACAAAGGGACGGTCAGGATGCTGATATACAAAATTGACCATAACTTGATCTCCTACTTCGGGAACCGACATAAAGCCTCTGTTTGTTTTCACATCATCACTGCTCCCAGCATCTGGTGACATTACCCGAATAAACTCGGAGCTATCTTTACCCTGTTGCCAGTCAAATTGAACCTGAACTCTTCCTTGATTTAATGGATCGGTATTTGAAACTACCTTTCCAAACTGCGGTTCAGCTTTTGGGACAACAAATTCAGGTCGCGGAATGTAGCCAGAATCGGCTGCAATAGCCTCAAACCGCCCGTTATAATATCCTCTTGCGTCAACTTCATGAACCACTTCCGTCAATAAAAGTCTGGTGAAATAGGACGTCTCATTACTATCTGTTTTTCGCATCTCCAAATCGGCAGTACATCCCGGGTACAAGAAAGGAACTGTGGAAATACCCGTGGTCACAAATACCTCGGCAGCTTTACTTCCTGCAGTACCTTTCTCCGAGGCTTCAATATCCAAAAATGAATTTGCCTTTATTGGTGCAATCCGTAGTGATGGAGTTTTAAACGTATTTTCCGAAATTTCATAAGCTCTTCGGGCAATATCCGATGTATGCTTAATAGCCGCATTTCCCCCTGTTAATCTCTCATTCTTTCGACTATTGTAACCGTAAAATGACGGCTTAACATGCTGTGCCGTCATCCTTATCTTAACATCGCTTAAATTCCTGCCGTAAACCAGTTTCACGGGATTTTCTGAGGGTGGTAATTTCCCAAAATGCAATACCTCACCATCATAGTAGAATTGTTCGCCGTAAGCTTCGGCGATTCGGGCTAAATAATTATAATGGGTTTCTTCATATTGCGAGCTATAAGCCACATTACCGTAGGTGGAATCCACTCTGAAATCAAACTTGGTTGAATCAAGACCTTCACTTATTACCTGTGAAGCTATGCTATTCAGACTTATGTCCTGTGAACCTCCAAAACTTTGTATATGTGGAGCAGCATCCAACAGAACTGTTGGACTTGAACCGATAAGAACAATATTTCCGAGGTTTCCGTTTTCCTGGCTAAATCCAACTTCCATCACTACACCTACAAAATTTCTTTCAGGGCTTTCCTCTACGTCCTTATATTTGAATACGACAGTAATCCTTTTACCAAGAAAGTTTTGCGCCTTTTCTAAATTATGGTTTTCAACCTCCCCCAAAGTATCGTGTGCAAGGATCAGCTCAAAAGCGTGATGTTTGACAGCGCTTTGTACAAGCTTAAAATGCTTAAAAAAACGAATTGGTTTACCCTCAATAACTATTTCAAGCTTAACCAGTCTATTAATTCCGTTGACTTCATTTTCTGAAATCCCCGCAGCGTTAAATATTTTCGAGGTTGGCTGGTTATTCCATAACCGATCTTCGGTGACGGATTTATTATTGGAAACAACGGGTTTATCAAACATATTGCCTGTTGTATTAGCTCCCTGAAAAGAAGATTCAATTGAAGTAGCTGTTTCTATCCCCTTCTTATCATGGCTTGTAGAATCTAAATGATCCATATCTTTTTGAAACATGCATAATTATTTTTTCATTTATGTTATTGCTTGGATATTCACCAATAAATGATGATACTAATTTATCAGGGAAACAGTCAATGGTAGCCAATATATGCTTAAGCCAAAAAAGTTGGTGACTGCTTGTGAGTATGGTCGGTCAAATTTCTATAGGATTGAAATTTTTCTTTTATATGCAGAGATGCACAGCTTTATGGTTTTTGATAGTGTTTTTTTTCATGAAATAAGTGATTTTGGTTTTGCAATATAATACCTTAAAAATTCACGACAAAATGAATTAGGTATTATTTTAAAAATTGTAGTAATTCTACTAATCAGTATTTTACCCAATTATTTTCCAGAAAACAAGTATCAGACCCACAAGAAGAGTATCACTATAAATTGAAAATTGATAGCTGATGAAGGACAGCTATCTAAGTCTTAAATAACGGTCTCGATGGTGAGATTCTGCTCCTTACTGATATCTTTTAATCGTCTCTTGATGAAATCAGCAGGGCCTATCCCATTGACTTCTTTGAAAAGTTTTGAGAAATGATTTCTTGAGGCCATGCCACATTCCTCGGCAAGTGTTTCGATCTTATATTTGCGGAATTCAGGGTCATTATATAGTTTTTCGGTTATGTACCTGATTCGCAATTCGATGAGATACTTTGTGAAATTCATTCCTTTATATTCGTTTACGATCTGAGATAAATAGTAATGGTTCGTATCAAATTTATCCGCCAATTTATGTTGCGTCAGGCCATGCTCTTTAAATCCTTCCTTATGCTCAAAATCTTCTAGTTTATGCAGAATTTCTTCCACAACCTTTGGGTCAATTTCGAATTTACTATCGTCCTGCTTTTCTTGTACCGAGATAGCCACATTAGCAGCATCCCGGGCAATAATCTTTTGCTCTAAAATGGAGTATTTCCTTCGGATTCTTTTTGCCCGCCTCTTATAATATAACATCGTCGCAGCAAAACTGACAGCGACAGTTCCTAAGCCCCATTTGGCAAGATTGTCCTCAGCGGATTTTTTTTCAAGCCGTTTCTTATCTTCTTTCAATAAACGTGTGTCATATTCTTTGCTCATCTTCCGCAACACATAGTTGAAATCCCGGTATAAAACACTGTCTACCTTTAAAAGCTGATTTGTATAATATAATTGTTTCTCTATATCCTTTGACACTTTGTATTGATCAATTAAAAGCTCATAGGTATCCCGTACTTCGGGAACAATAAAACCATGTTTCTGAAAAATAGAATCTACTTTTTCAAAATTTCTTACAGCATGGTTTTTATCCCCAAGACCCAGGTACGACTTCCCTAAATACGAATAGTTTACTGCTAGCCACGAAAAATCATTTATTTTTGAAAGTGCTACTTCCGAAGCGGAAAGTGAAGCAATAGCATTTGAATACTCTTTTTTCCGGAACTCAGAAATACCTTTTTCTTTCAAAAAATAGCCAGATTCCTGCCTATGTTCACGGTTAGCTCCGATTTCTGTAAGTCCAACGCTGACAATAGAATCGGCCAGCGCATATTTCCCCATGTTCCGATAACAGATAGCCATCTGATGCAGACTATTAAAGTAACCTCTTCGGGCATCATATAGAATATTCGGATGTTGATTTTTATTAAGTTCCGATGCAAAATAGTTACGTGTTTTTATAAAAAGTGGTAATGCTTCATCGTAGTACCCAATATAGCTTTTCACAACACCGATCAGATAATTCAAGCGGTTCTCATAATATGGATCTGTATCCTTATCCGCGTACTGGACTGCGACAAGAAACTCATTCAATGCTAATTGGTATTTTTTAAAATGAAAATAATAGACAACGCCCTTTTCAAGGTAAGCTGAACTTACTAATGCATCTTTGCGTGATAGTTTGGCGGCAAGTATGGTGCTATCTGCAAATTTGAGTTTTACGTTACGATCACTGGAGAATTCAACTCCGTCCGCGTAACCCTGATATAACTTACCATAATCTTTATCTTTTTTTGCCTCAGCAATATATTGACGTATGAACGGAAGTGCCCTGACATCATTCTCCGAAAACACTTCGTAGTTTCTCCTGATATAGTAATATTTACTGTACCCTTCTTTCTGGGCAAATAGCGATTCACAGTGTAATAAGCATAAAAGGATTATGATATGAAAAGTGGAGAATTTCATAGGTCAAGTTTATATAAAATTAGTAAAATTCGCTAAACCATGAATTATGTAGAACGGAAATCTCCAACATGCCACAAAAACAATCTAAAATATTGATTTACAATGCAGTAACAATGCTCAAATTGAACAATTTGCGCATTCAAATTGTTCAATGGGCGCACTAAACAGTTTTTCCGAGCACAAATGCCCTCTACCTTCGTTCTCGAATTCGAAATAACCGGCCGGGATAATTCTTAAAATTTTTTACAAAATGAAGATCATTATCTCAACAATATTTATCATCGCAGGAACTGCACTTTTGCACTCCTGTAGAGAATCCGAAATAGAGGAACCGTTAGAACTGGGAAAACTGGATACTGTAAACTCAAAAACAGAAATGTCGAAAAATAGCGATACAATTCAGGTGGTTGTTTCCAACAACCCTGAATCCGATGAATCGATAAAAGACCCGCCGATCAGACATGGTGGCCAATGGAGAACTTCGAAATAATATTCGAGGTAGACCACAAGTTAAACTCCCTTTCAATGTAAAACCAAAATACAAAATGCCATGCGAACGAAAAACTTGATAGCCGAAATAATTATATTCTTACTAATACTCTTGTGGGCATATACATTTGCAAGTAAGGTTCTTGATTTTGATACTTTTAATAGGCAGATCAAAGGTGCATATCTATTATCATCCCTTGGATCACCTTTGCCTTACGTTTTACAGCTGCTGCATTTGTCACTTGTGGTACTGTTGATAAAGAAGTCTTGGAGAAAGATTGGACTTATTACCTCGCTATCTGTCCTCGTGATATACACAGGGTATCTCATCTACATTTTAAAGTTTGCGCCAAGCATACCATGTTCATGTATCTCGCTGTATAGTGGATTGAACTGGAATGATCAACTGTTGATTAATCTTGCGGTGCTCGTACTCAATATCATTGGTCTGATCATGTTTTCGTTTAAAAGGCCACCACACAGTAGTCATATTCAGACCACGTACTAAATTTAAAACTAATAACCAAAAACAGGGGAAGCCGAAAACCTGAACCAAGAGTAGGCAAAAAACTAAAGTTTAGCTTTTTGATTTATAAAAGCAACCAACATCATGAAAAATCTAAGAGTATCCTTAGGAGTTGCAGCTATTGCACTAGGTTCATTCGCAGCATTTTCTTTTGCTCCGGCAAGTAGTGAAGCCAAAGCTGCATTACAGGAATTTTACGTGAATCCTGATGGATCACGTGGAGCACCAGTTTCTGGAGAAAATAAATGTCCAGATGACGATCCAACGAACTTATGTTCACAAGAATATGACACATCTACGAATTTACCTACTGGAAATTCGAGTAAAATGCATTATGGAGAGATCCCTGAATAATCCTAGGACTGTCCTAACCGGACAGTCCTTTTTTTCAGTATTACTTGAATTTTATAGTAGGGTATTTAAGAATTTTTTAAAATTCTCCTTATTTGATCGTGGTTCTGGTGGCGCCGATGTTACATTTCCATTTTTATCTACAACAAATAATCTTGGATATGCATAAATATTCAAATATTTCATCATCGGATGATCTTTACTTTCACCGTCAGTAAACAATTGTAGCGAATTTGCACTTGAATACTTCCCTATTCCTTTTAACCACAGATCTTTTCTGTCAATACCAATTGAGAGAAACTGTACGTTTTTATCCGCCATTTCTTTTTCTATTTCTTCTAGTACGGGAACCATTAACTTGCACCCCCCACATCCATTATACCAAAAATCAATAACTAACACACTGCCTTTGAAGTCTGCTAGCCTATAAATCTTCCCAGTCGAATCTGGCAATGCAAAATTGTAAAATCGCTTTCCTTCAGCAAGCTTATTCGCTGTATTGTCGTATAGAGTAGTCACCGCCGTATAATTTGGGTTATTAAAATCAGACTCTTTGCAATAATACTCATATAGCTTTGTGGTTGTCGAATCAAATCCACTACGAATGGTTGTGATTAAATGACTTGACAATAAATGGTCTCTAATTTCAGGAAAATCCTTTAGTCGTCTTACAAGCAGTTCTGCATATTTCATTCTGTTTCTTGTTTGATAGTCGTCCCCTCCAACGGTGACCGGGTTCGTAAACTCACTTAAAATGAGATAGGAACCGATCATACCTCCATACTTAACAATGTCCTTTTTATAAAAGACGTTTATACGTTTCTTATCAACAATATATTTGTCAAATAGGAGCCGAACTGAATCACTTTTACTTCTTTTGCTTACCCTTATCACTGAAGTTAAAACACTAGCATATAATTTTGCTTTAATTATATCTTTTATATTTGCTGGAACGATTGTGTCTGAATTATAAAGCAAATCAATCGCCGTCAACTTCCGGTCCGCTGTTTCGAATCGATAAGAAAGGCTTTGTTGGTCGAAAGGCGGATCAGTGCGATATATGTCAAGATAGGTCTTGACCATAGCTTTAGTTAAATTAATCTTTTCGCTTCCATGCCCCCTTATTTTGATTTTAGAAATGCCGATTCCAAAATTTTCAGCTTCTGTAATTGGAGGTAGATCAAAAATTAGATCGTCAGCAGGTTGGATAACAACCATATATTCTCCAGGAAATGTGACAAATTTATTATTTACTATGAGAGTCATCAGACTTGGATTGCTGATATCAAAAGAAAACTGACATTGTCCATCTACTATGTCTAAGGTATCCCTATATTTTCCTAGACCAATTGCTTGAGTAGGATCTAAGACGAAGATTTCAGCTTTTAACGCTACCGAATCAGTAGGAGGAATATTGATGGTTACTTTCGTATTTCCCTGCGGAAAACAAAAAACTGAATATATTGTGCTTAATATTATTATAATATAATTTTTCATGATATTGTCTATTAGGGGTTTGGGGTAATTCCATTATAATTGATAACGAATTGCGGTATAGGAAGAACATATCTCGGATCTTCGGGAGGTAAATGGTAGATTTGATCACCTATTTTCCTTGTGATTGTTTTAGCATACCGAGGATCACGGTTTAGCCTTTTTAGGTCATGCCAACGAAGACATCTAGTCAGTAATTCTTTTCTTCGCTCGTTTAGAATGATATCTAGCGTTTCGCTAGGTGTTCCTACTTTATAGGGAACAAACTGCCCCATCTTAAATCGCATCGACATTAAGATATTTAGTTTATTTAATGCGCCGTTTTCATCACCTAAACGGGCCATAGATTCAGCCCATATCAGTAAAACTTCCGGTGTTGACGTACCAGAGAACATCGCAGATCTATAATGTCCTTTAAAACTATATCTTCCATCAGATTCCTTTTTGAAGAAGAGCACCTTTCTTAAATCGTTTTCATTATAACTATTATATAGGTCCTGGTTTATTCTAGCTATTGTGGCGTAGTTTACGGACATACGGGGACTCAAGGGAAGATGCATTTCTTGACTCTGTATATTTAGAGGACGCGTCGCTGAAAAATTTAAATTGTTATAGTCTTCAATATAATGATGATAATGGTAACTGGAGTCAGAAGCGTTTTTAGCTTCTTGAAAATTATCCATAAAAAGGTATGTTCTAGCCAATAACGCATATGCACCGCCTTTTGCAATATGGGTTTGAGAAATCTTCTGGGCCGGCAGTATATTCGCCGACGTTCTAAGATCCTCAACAATTTTTTGATATGTTTGTTCTAGAGTGGCTCTATATATGGGTTCTTCGATATCGTCTGTGAGTTTTAAAGGAATCCCTAATTCATTATTTGCGCTATTTGCTTGATAATATTTGCAGAATGTCATTGCAAGATTTAAAAATTGTCTTGATCGATGGTAGAGAGCGGTACCTTTTAGCCTGTCATAAATAACTTTATTTTTGTCATCTCTTTCTATTTTATTTAAAGCGGTGAGCGCTACGTTACAAATTTGAATTTGGTTATATGCAACATTCCACTCATTTTGAATAGAGGGTAATTCTTCATAGACAGTAACACTCCAAGTAACCAAGTTACGCTGGAATGAAAGTGGCAGGGCATTGAATTGCTCAACAGTGTAATCAGCTTCGTCAGAGGACATTTCTGTGGAGCCACGGCCATCCTGTTCGAATGTTGAAATATTCAATAAAAGATCGATATCATTAAGTGTTTTAGGAACTATGAGTTTTACATTTTGTTTTTCTTCCAACCATTCCTTTGCACAGGAGTTCAAAAAAAACGAACCTATGCTTAAAAAAATAAATAATATTATTCTCATAACTTTATACATTAGAGTGTACAATTAAATCCTACAGAGAAATTTCTAGGTAGTTTCAAATTTGGAAAATCGGGATCTAAACCTACTTTTGTGGCTTTCCATAAAATTCCAAGATTGTTTGCCACTAAAAAAAATTTTAAATTCTTCAATCCGAAATTTCTCAATAGTTGCTTCTTAAAATCATAAGAAACAACAATATCCTGCAATCTTATGTGATCTCCTTTCTCAACTAAGACCTCTGAATTGCTGTAATAATGGTCTCCTAGATTATTAGCAGGATAAACCATTCCAGGAACATTTGTATTTAATTCATCTCCTGACTTTTGCCATCTGCTATAAAAATCGCCGTGCCCAAAATACGAACCATACAAGGCGGAATACTGAATACTATTTCTTTTAAAGTAATAACCAAAACGATACGTAATATTAAATGAGAGTTCAACTCCACCATAATTAAAAGTATTACGCAAAGCACCAAAGTAGGGAGCTAAAGCATTACCATGGAATATTAGATTCTTTTCGGGGTCTGTTCCAAGCTGCTGGATTATTTGGGAATATTCTGAAGAAGGCTGGTTATCTAAATAACCTTGAGCCTGTCCGGTGGCAGGCTCAAGTCCAGCCCAAGGATAAGAGTACATTCCGAATAATGACCTTCCAACAACGGGTGAGTAAGCCGAAGGATTTCTATAAATACTGTGATCGGTAATAAAATTGTTTAGCGTTGTAGCCTTTTGATATTTGGTAACTTTATCCTTCGCTACAGAAAAAAGAGCAACCGATTTCCAGAAAAAATTATTAGATCTTAAATTAAACGAATTGATTTCAATATCTATTCCCTTTCCTGTCATATCCGCAAGGTTTCCGCGAAAGGACATAAAACCTGTTGTTGGATCAATTGGCCCGTTACCGATAAGATCGGTTCCATTTCGGGTAAAGTACTCGATGCTACCAGAAATGCGGTTAGATTTAGTTTCGAAATCTATTCCAATATTCCATATTCCGTTTTTTTCCCACCTTAAACTTTTATTTGGTGGGTTTAAGAGGTATGCTGCCGGTAATTGGTTAATACTATTGGTGGTCAGCATTGCTGTTGTGTACGCAGTAACATTTCTGTCCAAATTGCCGCTATAACCAAAAGTTGATCTTAAACTTAAAGTCGGTAACCACTCTACATGATAGAACTTTTCTTTGCTAATATTCCATTTGCTGCCAACTGACCATAGAGGAACAGATTTCTGATTCGTACGAACTCCAAAAAGATTAGACTGATCAATCCTAGCGCTGGCTGATAAAACATAACGTAAATCATAATTATATGCCCCACTAAAATAATAGGAACGCGTTCTATCTAAAGATCCCGAAAAATCATTATTACTCGGAATTAAATTTTGACCATCACTTCCGTATTGATCAAATTGAGTAAGATAATCAACCAAAACACTTGACCCGACAGTAGGATCAAACCCATAAAGTACACTTGAAATACCATTGCCCCTTGTTTCTCTCACTTCAAATCCAGCAATAGCGTTAATCTGATGTTTGTTCCATTTTTGATCATAATTTAACTGGAAACGGCCGTTGAGCGCATTAAGATCAGTATTTGTATTATCAAGCCGCCCCCCCATTGGTATGTTACGCTTCATTACACCATCTAGTATTGTCGTATACCTATTGATCTGGTCACGCATTACATAGCTATCCTGATCAAAAAAGTTTCGACGCCTACCTTGCTGGTTCTCATACTGAAAACGGGCTTCAGCGGATAATGATGGTAGGATAGTGTATTTAATGGCAGCATTCACGCGCATTTCAGACTGCTTTGTTTTGTTATCCTGATAGTTCAGTTCATCAAGTGGAATAAAATCCCAATTAAGCAATCCATCCGAAATTGCCTTTTGTTTAAGAACATTACTATGATCTTTTGTTACTACCGTTGCATTTCCTTGATCATCAACAAGTCTCGCATAGGGATACATCAGTTCCTGCCCCATATTGGAAAGCATGGATATTACGTTTGAAGTGGACTGGTTGTTCTGATTGTAGCTCAATCCAGCTGAAATCTCAAGTTTTTCTATTGGACGGAAAACCTGATTACTATTAAGGCTTAGACGACTAAAGCTACTTCCTTTTTCTGAATTTTGGTTCTTGTCAAATCCTGCTGAAAAATAATAAGTGTACTTGTTGTTACCTCCATTTAGATTCAATGCATACTGTTGTTTTATACTCTGTTGATACAAGTATTTACTCATATCCCTTCGCAGATCTCCCCTGCGCAGAGCATCGATCTGTTCGTTAGCTTGTTGCTCGGTTAGTTTTCCATTTTTCTGATCATTGAAGATACTGACAATGGGTGAATATGGTCTGTTAGCTGCTGTATTGCTAATAATTGTATTGTAAAATCCTTTGTCAAAGAGCATTTTCTCTATATCAATGAAATCAGATGGTTTAATCTGTGGAATATAGTTCAGATCTGGCTTCTGACCAATCGTGACATTAGAAGTAAAGCCGATGTTCATGGGCTGGTTCGATCGTCCTTTTTTAGTTTTTATGACGATCACACCATTACCAGCACGAACTCCCCAGATAGAAGCAGCAGCAGCATCTTTCAAAATATCAATATCCTCAATATCATTCGGATTGATATTGTTGATGTCACCCTCATATGGAAAATTGTCAACAACAATTAATGGCTGATCGTTACCAAAGATCGTGGCTTGCCCCCGTATGGTTAGCTTTGGACTTCCTGAACGTTCGTCAAAAAGTATGGATGGAGCTATGCCTTTTAGTCTGCTGATCACATCTGTTGATACTTGTCTATTAAAGGTTGCATTGTCTACCTTGGAAAAAGACCCCGTTGCTCTTTCTTTTGGGATGGATTGATAGCCACTGGCAACAACGGATACCTCATCGATGACATTGCTATTGGTGGTCAATGTAATGCGATCAATATACTTAGCGGATACTGTTATTGGCGAATAGCCTAAAAAGGTGATCTGTAATTCTGATTCTGAATAATCCGAAGGCAATTCAAAATTGCCGTCGTTATCGGAGTTCGTCACAAAGTTACTGCCCTTGATGGTTATAGTAGCCCCAGCCAAGGGAATACCCTTTTCATCGACGATCTTTCCCTTGATGGTCTCCTTTTTTTTTGAATTAGGGGTGCTCGAAGTTTTCCGTTCCTTTAATATGATGATGCCGTCTGCTATTTCGTATACGATTGGTTGGTTCGAAAACAGGGTTCGCAGGGTCTCTTCTATTGAGGCATTTTTCAGGTTTACAGTAATGGGTCCGACTTTTTTCAGTAGTTCCTCATTGTAGGCAAAATCATATTTCGTCGCTTTCCGAATTTCTGAAATTGCTTTTGAAAGGGGTGCTTTCTGCAAGGAAAGGCTGATCTGCTGTGCCTTGATCGCTGTACCGCTGGCAAGCAGTATAAAGAGCGTTGCACTCTTTATACCATTGCGCAGAAGTTTTCTCCTGTGGGAAAACATATCCAACCACGGCGGAATGTTTTTCTTGTTGGAAAAATCATGTTTTTTCATAGATTTGTGTAGGGTTAAAATGTAATTTTCGTTGCTGGAAATTTATGATGTAGACCCGATCGCCGGAGTGCGCTAACACTCCGGCATATTTTCAGGCCAACATATGAAACTATAAATCGTTATTTCTTAATCTCAATCCTCCTTCCTTTCGATAGGTTAATCTGTAAATCTGTAATTTTTTCAAGTGCATATAACACGCTGGAGAGTTTCTTATCTCTTGAAATGGTTCCGTTAACCTTGATATTTGGAATATTGTTGTAATCAACGTCAACGTCATACCATCGTTCAATTTGTCTCAAGACTTCCTGCAAAGCTGCTCCTTTAAACTG
>Ga0307414_10000353_pt1 | contig 25645 bp, 28 predicted proteins | sample DK1Ometagenome_FD_203804 | JGI IMG/M metagenome (GOLD analysis project Ga0307414, IMG submission 203804) | Maize rhizosphere microbial communities from greenhouse at UC Davis, California, United States - DK15-O-3 | ecosystem: Host-associated > Plants > Roots > Rhizosphere > Soil | place: USA... | reverse complement strand
CTGCTTTAGAAAAAATAAAACGAAACGATATTGTTGTTTTTAACTGGCCGGTTGATACGGTACATTATTTCTTTGAACCAAAAGGAAGACCAGGCGTTATAAAACCAATTGACAAAAAATCAAATTACGTAAAACGCTGCGTGGGTGTACCAGGTGATAGTCTATCCATAAAAGATGGCTTTGTATATATTAATAACAAAAAACTAATTCTTCCTGAAAGAGCAAAACCACAATATTCTTATGCGGTTGCATTAGATGGTAAAACCCCAATTGATTTTGAATCTCTTCTAAAAGAGCTTAACGTCAATCTTGTCGATGTTTTAGGATTTAGAGATGAAACAAAAAGAGATACTTTATATTTTGCTGCTTTAACAGAAGCAAATGCTGAGCGTTTAAAAAACATTCCGGGAATTACTAATGTAAAAAGACAAATCTCTAAAGGAAATGAGAACTCAATTTTCCCCCATATCAACAGATGGAATCAGGACAATTTTGGTCCGATATACATTCCTGAGGCAGGTAAAACAGTTGCTCTAACAAATGAATCTTTACCTTTTTACAAAGATATCATAACCAATTACGAAGGGAACACTTTACAGATCGATGGTGCTCATTTTATAATTAATGGAAAGCAAACAAACAGTTATACCTTTAAACAAAACTACTATTGGATGATGGGTGATAACCGTCATAATTCTGAAGATAGCCGCTATTGGGGATATGTACCTGAAAATCATATCGTAGGAAAACCTGTTTTTATCTGGATGAGCTGGGATACAAATGGAAAAGGTATTAATAAAATCCGTTGGGACAGGGTTTTCACAACTGTTGATGGTGAAGGTCAGCCTCAATCTTATTTCAAATATTTCCTGATTGCTTTAGCAGTATTTTTTATTGGAGAATATTTCTGGAAAAAAAGAAAAGAAAACAAAGCATAAAAAAATTAGTTATTTTTGTTTCAGGTTTCATATTTCAGGTTCTTTGCGAACTTGAAACATGAAACCTGAAACTTTTAAACAAAGAATATAATGGACTCATTATTACTTCCTACCTATTTTCCGTCGATTAGCCATTTTTCGGTTATGGCCCAATCTGAAAATATCACTTTTGAAATGGAAGATAATTTTCAGAAACAAACCAACAGAAACCGTACGTACATCTATAGTCCAAACGGAATCCAGCTCTTAAATATTCCTGTAAAACATTCAAAAACGGCACATCAAAAAACAAAAGATGTTTTGATTGAAAATGAATTTGACTGGCAAAAGCAACATTTCAAATCCCTGGAAGCAGCATACAGAAGTTCTCCATTTTTTGAATTTTTCGAAAATGACATTCTTCCTGTATTTGAAAAAAAACATACTTATTTAATGGATTTGAATATGGAAGTATTGGACACCGTAACAAAATGCTTGAGAATGAAATTGGAGTTTAGCAAAACCACCGAATATTTTCATGAAGCAGAAAATATATCAGATTTCAGATTTTTGGCAAACGGGAAGAAAGACACTAATTCATTCGAAAAATATCCTCAGGTTTTTGATGACAAACATGGTTTTATCAACAACCTAAGCGTATTGGATTTGCTGTTCAATGAAGGGAAATTTGCAATGGATTATTTAAAAACACAGAAATTAGAAATAAAATAAAAACAATCCACAACAGTTTTATTTTTTTTTGAATTTGCCCGAGTACTAAGCGAACAGACGAAGCAATTTAAAATTAGAATTTATTTTTTGTAATTTATTCCATTGAAAGTCTTGTCATTATTGGATAATGATCGGAGTTTTCAAAATCAGAAAAACTTTGAAACTGCTTTACTTTCATCTTAGGATCTGTGAAAATATAATCAATCCGGGCGGGATAATATTTAAACTTATAAGTAGCTCCAAACCCTTCTCCTGCTTCTTCAAAGGCATCTTTTAGTTTTCCTTTTATATTTCGGTATACATAAGAAAATGGACTATTGTTCATATCTCCGCAAATAATAATCGGATATTTACATTGCTTGATATTTTCCTTAAAAATTTCTGCCTGCTCCTGCTGCTGCCTAAACCCTTTGCTAATTCTGGCATACATAATTTGCGATTTCTTTTGATTAACCTTGTCGATATCATCTGAAATTTCGCTTACATCCGGAGAAATTTTGATTGACTGTAAATGCATATTGTAAACACGAACTATATCTTTTCCGCGCTTAATATCAGCGTAAACAACGTTATTGTCTGATTTAGGAAAAATAATACTTCCTTCATTTATAATAGGGAATTTAGAAAAAATTGCCTGCCCTGTTTTAATTTGATCACCATCTATAAAAATATAGCGATGCGGATACACTTTTAAATCAATATGAGCAGAATTTGAATACTCCTGAATACATAAAATATCAGGATCTTTTTCATCAATAAAGGCCTTGATATTAGACGGAATATCATCACGGTCAACCCATTTAAAAACATTAAAAAGACGCACATTGTAGCTCATTACTGAGAAATCTTTTTCATCTTCAATATATTCTTTACCTGAGAATTTATAGAACTTGCTAATAAATGTAATTCCCGTTAACAACACCAAACCAGACAAAATAAGGCGTTTTTTAAACTGAATCGCCCAGTAGAAAAAGAACAATCCGTTTGCAACAAAAAAAGCCGGCATGAACAAGGTGAGCACAGCCAAAAGAGGAAAGCTTTTAGGTGCTAAAAAAGGCAAAACATAGACACTAAATGTAAGAACAGTTAGTACTATATTTAAAAAGAACATTATTTTATTAAACCACGAAAGGTTTTTCATATTATTTTGCTAAAAGGATTATTTTCCAGCTTTAAACAGAAATTCTTTTTCTTCTTTTGTGAGACAATCATAACCAGACTGGCTAATTTTATCTAAAATTTCATCAATTTGCTGTTGTGCCTTGTCTTTCGTAACAATTCTTGATGAAGTTTTTTCCGTAGGTTTTTGATAATTTTTATGAACTTTTTTAAATGGGGTTGCAGGGGATTTTCTGAAAAGATTGGCAAAAAAGTCTATTATTCTGGAAATCACAATACTTAAATCTATCCCGTTTTGAAGCAGTTTAATAAAAACAAAACCAAAAAAGGCTCCGGCTAAATGTGAGATATGTCCACCAGTATTATCCAAACGCAATTGCATCAGGTCTAAAATCAGGATCACACCTGTAATATGCCATAATTTTACATTTCCAATCAATAACAAACGAACATTCATTAATGGCTGATATGTGGTTGCTGCAACCAAAATTGCCATAATTGCAGCAGAAGCTCCCACAATCGGAGCTGAAATATTTAAAAACCAGTAACTTAAAACAAATGTAATTCCAGCAAATACAGCACCTAAAATATATAATCCTAAATATTGTTTTTGAGTAAAAAAGGTTAAAAACAACTGGCTTGCAAAATTCAAAACCATCATGTTAAACAATAAATGCAAAAATGAAGAATGAAAAAAAGCGTATGTTAGAAATGTCCAGGGCTTAAATAAGAAAACATCAGGATCTGAAGATAGGGCCAGCCAATTAGGATAAGCAAATCCTCCGCCTGAATATTGATAAAAAAACACTAATGAAATCAAGAAACAAGCTATATTCCAATAAATTAAACGCAACGAAATACCACCTATTTTATATTGTAATTTCAAATCATCCAGAATATTCATAAAAGTTCTTTTTGGTTTTTATTATTAATTATTTAAAGTTAAAAATTAATTCCAACGATTATTATTAAACTGATTTTTTTTCCAGTATAACATCATTAAATAACCTGTTAAGGCTCCGCCAACATGGGCAAAATGAGCAATGCCTGTACCTCCTCCACCAAACAAAGAACCTCCTTTAAATCCTAAAAATAAATCTATCGCCAAAATCCCAGGAACAAAATACTTTGCTTTAATCGGAACCGGAATAAACATTAACCCTAATTGCGCATTTGGAAACATAAATGCAAAAGCTGTTAACAATCCGTATATAGCTCCTGATGCACCAACAACAGTACCAATATAGGCATCAGTAAAGCTATTAAATTGCGAAACAGAAACTAAATCCTGCCATCTTGTATCAATTTGACCTTGCGCTAAAAGTTTCAAAATTGCGTCTTTTTGAAATCCATTTGCTATCAAAATATTCATTGTATCTTGAAAAGAATAATAGTTTACCGCTGTGTGCAATAATGCAGAACCTAAACCACATGAAATATAAAAGAATAAAAATTTCTTACCTCCCCAAAAATGCTCTAATGCAGATCCGAAAGATACCATTGCAAACATATTAAAAGCGATATGCATAATACCACCGTGCATAAACATATGCGTAATTGGTTGCCAAATTCTAAAATTTGGGCTTTCCGGAAAAAACATAGCCAAATATTCATAAGAAACAGGCACCAACTGAGAGCCAATAAAAAAAATAATATTAATAATAAGCAGTTGTTTTACAACGGGGGTCATATTCATCATAAGGCAAATTTTTTATCTATATCTTCCACACGCATGGTGATGAAAGTAGGTTTTTGAAAAGGTGAAATATTTGGATCTTTACAGGCAAATAATCCGTTTACCAAATTATCTTGTTCTTTTTCGGTTAAATAAGATCCGGTTTTAACCGCTAGACTTTTGGCCATTGACTTGGCAATTGTATCATTTTGGCTGTAGCTGCTGGCGGGGATTCCGTCTTGCAAATCGCTTAATAATTGTTCTATTACAAGAGAAACTTCGCTTTCGGTAATATTAACCGGGATGCCGGAAATCACAATATGATCTGTTTCAGCCGCTTCAAATACGAAACCTGTTGTTTCCAGCGAAGGTTTTAATTCTTCAATTAATTTCATTTCATCAGAAGAGTAAAACAAATTCAATGGAAACAATAATTGCTGACTTGAAGCCTGATTTACAGTCATATTCAGCAAAAATTGTTCGTACAAAATACGCTGATGGGCGCGCTGCTGATCAACAATCACCATTCCTGATTTTATTGGCGAAACGATATATTTTTTATGTATCTGATATGTTTTATGACTTGCCTGTTCTACTTCGTCGTCATTAAACAAAGAGGACGTTACTTCTTCATTTTCAAATGTAAAAGGAGAACTCTCTATATTTTCTGTTTCTAAACCAACGTATAAACTTTCCCAACTTGCGGTTGGCTCTACTCTTTTAGAATATCCTGAATAAGAATTCGATCCGGAACTGAAACCAGAACCTGACCCAGATCCGGAACTCGCTTTAGAATAATGTTGATTGGTTTTATCATCCGTAAACGGATTAAAAGTTCCATCAACCTGAATCGTTGGTGTTTCGGCTTCTAAATCCTTATAATAATATGGCGTATCCAAATTAGCGTCACGGTCAAAATCTAAAACCGGTGCCACATTAAACTGACCTAAACTGTGTTTTATTGAAGCTCTTAAAATAGCATATAAAGCCTGCTCATCATCAAACTTGATTTCAGTCTTTGTCGGATGAATATTGATATCGATTGTGTTTGGCGGAACTTTTAAATACAGGAAATAACTAGGTTGTGAACCATCTTTCAAAAGTCCGTCATAAGCAGCCATAACAGCATGATGCAAATAACCACTCTTTATGAAACGATCGTTAACGAAAAAGAATTGCTCGCCCCTATTTTTCTTTGCGAATTCGGGTTTACAAACAAATCCCTGAACATTTATAATTTCTGTGTCTTCATTAACCGGAACCAGCTTTTCATTGGTTTTACCGGACATTATTCCCACAATACGCTGACGATAACCTGCAGCCGGCAAATTGTACATTTCACTTCCGTTGTGATAAAAAGTAAAATGAATGTTGGGATGTGCCAAAGCTACACGCTGAAATTCATCCATAACATGACGAAATTCAACGGTATCTGATTTCAGGAAATTACGACGGGCTGGAATATTAAAAAAAAGATTTTTAACAGCAAATGAAGTTCCTTTTGGCAAAACCGCCACTTCCTGCGAAATAAATTTACTCCCCTCAATAACAATATGCGTCCCTAATTCCTCCTGGTCTTGCTTTGTCTTCATTTCCATATGCGCAATTGCAGCAATAGAAGCTAATGCTTCTCCGCGAAAGCCTTTTGTACATAATGAAAATAAATCTTCGGCCTGGCGAATTTTTGAGGTTGCATGACGTTCAAAACACAAACGTGCATCTGTAACGCTCATCCCCTTACCATTATCAATAACCTGAACTAATGATTTTCCAGCATCTTTAATGATTAATTTAATGTCGGTTGCACCTGCATCCACAGCATTTTCCAGCAACTCTTTTACGACTGAAGCTGGTCTTTGAACCACCTCTCCAGCGGCAATTTGATTGGCAACATGATCAGGAAGTAATTGGATAATACTCGACATTAAGCAAAAATAGTTTTAAAGTTTACGGTTTAAATTAGAAACCAAGAAGTACAAATTTAGTGAATTTCTATTGGGTTTTCGAATATCGCCATTCATAAAAAAAACAAAAAACCTATACTATTATGATTCAGTATAGGTTCTACTATTTTTAAAAAAAAATGTGTTTTATTGGTTTTCTATCTTCATAGGAGTTTCTTCAATTTGAAGTGCGCCAGAAGACAACAAAGGCTGATTAAAAGGATGTGAAATAGAAGCCTGCTGGCGAATGTACGCCATTTTTATGGCTGCAATTGCTGCTTCAGTTCCTTTATTTCCATGAACACCGCCGCTTCTGTCAATAGATTGCTGCATGTTGTTGTCTGTTAAAACACAAAAGATAACCGGAATATCAGTTTGAACATTCAAATCTTTAATTCCTTGTGTAACGCCTTCGCACACAAAATCAAAATGTTTTGTTTGTCCCTGAATAACACATCCAATTACAATAACTGCATCAACATTTTGTGTTTGCAGCATTTTCTTTGCACCATAAATAAGTTCAAAACTTCCCGGAACATTCCAGCGTATAATTTGCTGCGCAGGGACTTCATTATCAATTAAGGCATCAAAAGCACCATTGTAAAGTCCTTCAGTTATGTTTTTATTCCACTCAGAAACAACAATCCCAAATCGAAAGTCTTTCGCATTTGGGATTGTGTTTTTATCGTATTCTGATAAATTTTTATTTTCAGTAGCCATCTTTTATATTTTAGATTTTTGATTTTAGACTTAAGATCCTTAATACAAATCTACAATCTTAAATCTAAAGTCTAAAATTTTTATTGCGCTAATCCTATCAATACATCAACAGAAGCAGCTTCCGGAGTTGCATCGAAGTTTTCTTTAATATCTGTAAAATATTTTAAAGCATCTTCTTTTTGACCTAAAGCTAAAGCTGTCTTACCAGCTTTCAACAAGAAACGAGGTGTTGTAAAATCGTTTTTATTAGACTCCGCTGCTTTAACATAATAATCCAAAGCTTCTTTTTGATTGTTCTTTTGAGAATAAGCATCTCCAATCGCACCTTTTGCCAAAGCGCTTAAAATCATATCATCCGATTTAAACTCTCCTAAATATTTGATTGCTTCGTCAAATTTACCCGTATTCAAATAAGCCATACCTGCATAATAATTTGCTAAATTTCCTGCATCAGTTCCAGAATATTCATCAGCAATTTTTACAAATCCAAATTTACCTTCAGAACCATTCAAAGACAACTTGTATAATGAATCGCTTGCTACACCTTCAGTCGCTTTTTGGAAATTTTGCTGAGCAACAAACATTTCGTTTGCAGCCTCATCTTGTTTAGGAGCTTCAATAAATTTTTGGTAAGCCAAATATCCAATAGTCAATACAGCAATACCAGCAACTAAACCAATAATGATTTTTTGATTTTTAGCAACCCAATCCTCAGTTCTTGAAGCAGTTTCATCTAATTTTGAAAAAACGCCAGCAGTTGTGCTGTCTTTTTCATCAATTACAACCTGTGTTTCTTCAGTTACTTCTTTAACTTCCTTTTCCTTTGGTGCTTTATATCCTCTTTTATTGTAAGTAGCCATTTAAAATTAATTTAGTGAACGGCAAAAATAAAATTTTTATTGAAACTGAAGTAAAAAAAATCAACTTTATCACTATTTTAAAAAAAATATTTTCAATAATCATAATTACTTTAGCATCGATACTAAAATAATTCATCTTGAAACGCACCAAAAGCCTAATATATCGATAATTTTCGATAATTTGCACCCTCAAATTTTTGTTGTTTCAAAACATCTTATTTTACCTGCAGAGCTGCCAAAAAAATGCATTTAAACAAAATTTCTTTATTCAATTATAAAAATTTCTCCGAAATCAATTTTGATTTTGACCGCAAGATCAATTGTTTTGTCGGCAAAAACGGAATTGGCAAAACTAACGTCTTAGATGCAATTTATCATTTGGCTTATGGTAAAAGCTATTTTAATCCGCTAGCGGTACAAAATATCAAACACGGAGAAGAGTTTTTTGTGATTGATGCCGAATTAGAAAAAAACGAAAGGACAGAACAAATTGTCTGCAGTTTAAAAAAAGGGCAAAAAAAAGTCCTGAAAAGAAATGGGAAAGCATATGATAAATTTTCTGACCATATTGGGTTTGTGCCACTGGTTATTATTTCACCCGCTGATCGTGACTTAATTATTGAAGGAAGCGAAACGCGCCGTAAATTTATGGACAGCGTTATTTCCCAATTAGACTCAAATTATCTGCATCAGCTTATTCAATACCAAAAAGTAATTGTACAACGAAATGCACTTTTAAAATATTTTGCACTCAATCATACTTTTGACAACGATACCTTATCTATATATAATGAACAATTAAATAGTTTTGGGCAGTCTATTTTTGAAAAGCGTAAAAATTTCCTCGAACAATTCATACCTATATTTAATATTCACCATCAGGCCATAACGGGTTCCGAAGAATCTGTACAACTAGTGTACGAAAGTCATTTGTTTGATAAAGATCTGTTGATACTTTTACAGGAAAACATCAATAAAGACCGTGCATTACATTATACAAGTGTCGGCATCCATAAAGATGATTTATCTTTTGAAATTGACTCGCATCCTATAAAAAAATTCGGCTCTCAGGGACAGCAGAAATCATTTTTGATTGCTTTGAAACTGGCCCAATTCGAATTCCTGAAAAAACAAAGCGGTGTAAAACCTTTACTGCTTTTTGATGATATTTTTGATAAATTAGACGAAAGCCGTGTTGCCAAAATAATAGAAATGGTAAATAGTGAAACGTTTGGTCAGCTTTTTATTTCAGACACACATCCGGAGCGTACCGAAGTGATTGTAAAATCGACGCACCAGAGTTATAAGATATTTAATTTATAATTTTATAAAGTTTGTCATTCCGTAACAATATGAAAATTTAAAAAATTACCTAATTTAGCGACAAACAATAAAATTTGATATCATGAAATTTGCCCAAACACTATTACTGATAATCTTCTTTATATTTATATCCTGCAATGGGCAAAAAAAAACCTTTTTTGAAGAAATTACTCCACAAGAATTTGCAGAGAAAATAAAAACTACAGAAAATCCACAAATACTGGACGTAAGAACTCCAGGAGAATTCGAATCTGGACATATTAACAATGCTGTAAACATAAATTGGAACAGTGAAGATTTTGCTCAAAAAGCTGAATCATATGATAAGTCCAAACCTGTTTTTGTGTATTGCTTAAGCGGAGGAAGAAGCAAAAAAGCTGCTGCAAAACTAAACGCATTGGGCTTTACCAATGTTTATGAATTAGAAGGCGGAATTACAAAATGGAATTTCGAAGGATTCTCTGAGCCATCTGCAAAACAAGTTGGAATGACAATGAGTGATTTTAATAATCTATTAGATACAGACAAAAAAGTCTTGGTCGATTTTTATGCCGAATGGTGCGGACCATGCAAAAAAATGGAGCCTTTTATTTTGAAAATGCAAAAAGAAATGACTGATAAAGTGGTTATCATCAGAATCGATGTCGATAAAAACAAAACTTTGACAGAAACAATGAAAATCAGTTCGCTCCCAACTATTTTAATCTACGAAAATAAAGCTATACAAAAAAAGATAATTGGCCTGACAACTGAAGAAAATTTAAAAAAACAACTGCAATAAATACTGAATATGCTAACGAAAGAATCATTGCAATTTTTAGACGATTTAAAAAAGAACAATAACCGAGACTGGTTTCAGGAAAACAAAAAACGATACGAAATTTTCAAAAAAGACTATCATCAATTGGTTAGTGATTTTCTGGATGTGATGAAACCGCTTGATCCTTCTTTGGAATTATTGGAAGTTAAGAATTGTACGTTCAGAATCAACCGTGACATACGGTTCTCTAAAGACAAATCTCCTTACAAAGCACATTTAGGTGTTTGGATGTCTGCCGGAGCAAAAGGCGCCAATCGTGCCGGATATTATGTACATATTGAAAAAGGCGCCTGTTTTATCGCCGGTGGATTTTATTCGCCTGAAGCGGAAGATTTGAAAAAAGTACGTAAAGAAATTGCATTTTTTCATGAAGATCTTGAAGCTATTTTAGCAGATAAAAATTTCAAAAAGGAATTTGTAAGTTTGGATATAAATGAAAGTAATTCTCTTAAAAGCATGCCTCGTGGATACGAAAAAGACCATCCGGCAATTGAATTTTTAAAATTAAAAAGTTTTACAGCTACTCAAAAATATGATATTTCTGAAGTCACCAAAAAAGATTTCGTTGCTAAAATGAGTCAAAAATTAATTGCCTTGAAACCTCTAAACGAATTCATTAATCGTTCTTTAGAAACGGAGGAATTTTAAGCTTACTGATGAAAAAAAGAAAAATACTTTTTTTAGGAGAATCGTATCGCGCTGATGCTATAACGTGGATGAAAGGTTTGAAAGAATTTGGCAATTTCGAAATCTGCACATGGGAACTTCAAACACCAAACAATTCAAAACTAAATAGGTTCAAACGCATTTTAGAATATGCGTTGTCTCCTATTTCAATTCGGAAAACAATCCAACAAGAGAAACCTGATATGATTATTGCAGAAAGAACAACCAGTTACGGTTTTCTTGCCGCAATTTCGGGAATGCATCCAATTGCGATTGCTCAGCAAGGTAGAACAGATTTATGGCCAGATGGCTCTATTTTATTACCTTTTAAAAAAATCATTCAGAAATATGCTTTCAAAAAAGCCGATTTAATTCACGCATGGGGATCTGTAATGACCATTTCAATGAAGGAAATTGGCGTCGACATGAATAAAGTTTTAGTGATTCCGAAAGGAATTGATTTGACGCTCTTTGCTCCTTCCATCAATAATTCAAACAAAATTGAAGCGATTGTGACTCGTTCGTTACAGCCTGAATATCGTCATGATTCGATTCTAAAAGCCTTCTCAATTTTACATCAAAAAGATATTGATTTTTCACTCACCATTGTTGGCGATGGAACCAGATTACAGTTCTTAAAAAATTTAGCAAGAGATTTACAAATCGAAAACAAAGTGATTTTTACAGGTAGAATTCCAAACACTGAGCTTCCTAAATTATTACAGCAATCGAATATTTACATTAGCATGCCCGTAACCGAAGGTGTTTCGGCATCTTTGTTTGAAGCAATGGCCTGTAATTGTTATCCTGTAGTTTCTGATATTCCCGGAAATCAGAGTTGGATTAGGCATCGTAAAAACGGACAATTAATCGAAATTGATAATATCGAAATGCTAGCTGAAGAATTGATGTGGTCTTTTGAGAATGCTGAATCTCGTAATCAAGCAATTGTTCAAAACAGAAAGTTTGTGGAAGAAAATGCTAATTATAATATTAATATGAAGATTATTTCTGATAGGTATCATGAATTGCTAAATTAGAATTGTATCAAAATTTCATAATTATAATTTACAGTAAAAATTTTAACAGGATATTACATTACTTATTTTAGATTTACTCTTTTTTAAAAACCAATGAATGGAAGATCTAATAAATGAATCCTATGCATTTGAGCTGGTTGACAATAACCCTCTGCACACGAAATATGATTTTGTTAGTAATGACGAAAAAGAAATTCCTAAAAGAATTGCGATAATAAAATATCCCCAACCTGGCTTAGAAAGGTATTACAATTTAGGTTTTGGCAATATCTCTATTAACGAAAATGGCATAGAATCAATTTCGGATATGTCCAGAAATAATAATAAAAATGACACCGATAAAGTATTAAAAACAGTTTTTACATGCGCCTTAGATTTTTTATCTACTTCTCCTGATTCCATTCTAACCGTTTTCGGAAATACTTTTGCAAAACACAGATTATACAAAATGAGGCTGAATAAAAATTTGACTTCCATTGAAAGCTGTATCATTATAAAAGGCTGTATCATTAATGATTTAGAAGTTATCGAAAGTGCCGAAACAGGAAAGAAACCAAATTCAGTTATTAATATTGATCAAATTGATTATCAAGCTTATAACCCTTTTAAAAGTCATGTATATAATTTTATAACTTTTGAGCTTAAAGAAGACTTTAAATAATTTTTTATACCTTTGTAATATTAAAAATGATGCTGTTATGAAAAATATAATTAAAAATATTTTAGACAAATCAGAAAAAAAGACTTCTATATCCTATAAAAATAAGGAGAATAGAAAATCTTTTGATGAGACATTTGGAAAAACGAAAATGGAAATCGCTTCTACATTAATTGGAGACAATTCAATTTCTCTATCTAAAAAATTAGCTTCAGAATAAATTATAAAATATTTTAGACACGGTGCCTTCAAGTTTGAAGGCTTTTTTATTTAAAATACATACCTCTTTTGTTGCAAATGAAACTATAAGATCATCTGGATTTGTTCATACATTCTTATACAAAAAAAAATTAGCAAGCTATAGTCTAACAATTTTATAAGCCAAAAAATTAATTCGATATTTATTCAAAATCCCACCCTAATAAATTATAATTGCTATTTTTGAAGTGAGAATTATCCCAAAGTCCGGGATTCAAAAAAGCCTTTTTATTTATGGAAATCCAATCCAATTTTTCTTTAAAAAACTATAATACTTTTGGCATTGAAGCCAAAGCCAGACAATTTGTTGCAGTTCATTCAGTTGATGAATTGAAAACTATTTTGACCGCAAACAAAAACAAGAAAAAATTCATTTTAGGAGGCGGAAGCAATATGCTTTTAACGCAGGATATTGATGCTTTGGTCATTCATATCGATTTGAAAGGTAAAAAACTCGTTAAGGAAGACGATGACTTTGTTTGGGTTGAAAGTCAGGCTGGAGAAAACTGGCACGATTTCGTACTTTATACAATCAACAATAATTTGGGAGGTTTAGAAAACATGTCACTGATTCCGGGAAATGTGGGCACAACTCCCGTTCAGAATATTGGTGCATACGGAACTGAAATCAAAGATACTTTTGTTTCTTGTGAAGCGATAAATATTGAATCTCAGGAAACAAAGACATTCACAAATACAGAATGTAATTTTGGATATCGTGAAAGTATTTTTAAGAATGAGGCAAAAGATCAATTCATTATTACATCGGTAATTTATAAACTGACAAAACGAAATCATAAAATCAATACTTCTTACGGTGACATTACTGCTGAGTTGGCTAAAAACAATGTTACTATTCCAACTTTAAAAGATGTGAGTAATGCTGTAATCGCTATCAGACAAAGCAAATTACCGGATCCAAAAGAATTAGGAAATAGTGGGAGTTTCTTTAAAAACCCAATTTTATTGAAATCTGATTTCGAAAAAATTCACCAAAAGTTTCCTGAAATGAAATATTATGAGGTTTCAGAAACCGAAGTAAAAGTGCCAGCAGGATGGCTGATTGAACAAGCCGGTTTTAAAGGAAAACGTTTTGGCGATGCCGGAGTTCATAAAAATCAGGCATTGGTTTTAGTAAATTACGGAAATGCAACGGGACAGGAAATCCTTGCGGTTTCAAAAAATGTTCAGGAAACTGTTTTTAAAACTTTCGGCATTCATATTGAAGCAGAAGTGAATGTTATTTAATTTTCATCAATTTAAATTTTAGATGAAAAAACTTGACATCACCGTTATTTTGATACAAATTTTTGGAATAATTTTCCTAATTAATGGTATTCTACAATTACGTTTTTATACTGTAGCTGAAAAGGTTGTGTATACAAACAGATATTTTCAAGATCAAAAATCAGAAAATTTTAATAGATGTTTCCCTACGCAGGAGGATTATTCTAATTTTTGGCCTAATGTTTATGTCTGGATATTTTTAGGCCTGTTAATTGGTATTTCGATAGTTTGCTACTTTAATTGGAAAAATAAACTCTCATCTCTAAATACCATATTAATTGCAATAGTACTTTACATTGTTTTGAGGCTAAAATTTTTCAGAAGAGGAATACTATCTAATTTATTTCAGTCTTTTTGGGCATTACTTTCTAATGATTTCGCAACACAACGTTTAATTCAGGGAATTACTTTTACCGTTATTGGAATAGTTCTTTTATGGATAAGCATCAAACAAAATTTATTTAATTCGAGAAAAAAAATAGCGTCAAATTAAAACATCAAAAATGTACACACCAGACATCTATAAAAATGAAGATCCGGAATCTATAAGAACTTTTTTGAAAGAGAACAGTTTTGGAATTCTAATCAATCAAACTAACGGGAAATTATGTGCGACCCATATCCCCATTGAACTTGAAGTAAATGCTAACGGAAAAGAAATTTTGCAAGGACATATTTCAAAACTGAACCCGCAAGCTGAAGGTTTTGTAGAAAACGATCAGGTTTTGGCAGTGTTTACAGGCCCGCACAGTTACATCTCTTCCTCCTGGTATGATCATGAAAATGTACCGACATGGAATTACATAGCCGTGCATGTTTATGGAAGGATTAAAATTGTAGATGAAGCCACTTCAATAGAACAGCTTAAAAAATTAGTGGATAAATATGAAGCTAACTCAGAAAACCCTGTTCGTTTAGAAGATTTGTCTGAGAAAACAATGCGCGAGGCAAGAGGGATTTTTGGTTTTGAGATTGAAATATATGAAATTCAGGCTACCAAAAAATTATCACAAAACCGTGATGACAACAATTATAAAAACATAATTTCGGAGTTGGAGAAAACCGAAAACCCTCAGTCTATTGCTATTGCAAAAGAAATGTCAAAATGCCGAAAGTAAATTCGTTTTACCATTGAAAATTAGGAATTCATAAGTACATTTGCACTCGCAAGATTCAGAAAATTAAAAGACCATAATATCATATGCTTATATTTTTACTTTACTTCTTTATTGCTATTGTATTCATACAAATTTTTTACTACTTAGGGATTTTTGGAAAATTCGCTTTCGCTAAGCCTCAAACTACTACACCAAAAAAACTTCCGGTTTCTGTAATTGTCTGTGCAAAAAACGAAGAGGAAAATGTAAAAAAATACGTTCCTTTATTAGCAGATCAAAATTATCCTGACTTTGAAATTGTTTTGATTGATGATGCATCAAGCGATGAGACGTTAGAAGTTTTTGAACAATTTGAAACCCAATATCCAAACATCCGATTAGTAAAAGTTAAAAATAACGAAGCCTTTTGGGGAAATAAAAAATACGCTCTGACATTAGGCATCAAAGCAGCGACAAAAGACTATTTATTGTTTACTGATGCTGACTGTTATCCAACTTCAAAAGAATGGATTAACGCTATGACTTCGCAATTTACCATGAACAAAACTATTGTTTTAGGATACGGAGCTTATGAAAAAACAGAGCGTTCTTTATTAAATAAAATCATTCGTTTTGAAACCGTTCTTACAGCTGTACAATATTTTTCATGGGCAAAAGCAGGACTTCCTTATATGGGAGTTGGTAGAAATTTAGCCTATAAAAAGGAAGAGTTTTTTAATGTAAATGGCTTTATCGAGCATATTCAGGTTCGTTCCGGCGATGATGATTTGTTTGTAAACCAGGCAGCAACCAAAGCAAACACGACAATTGCATACACGCCTGAAAGTTTTACTTATTCAAAACCAAAAGAAACTTACAAAGAATGGTTTACTCAAAAAAGAAGACACATTGCTACTGCAAGTTATTATAAGCTTTTTGACAAAATTCAATTAAGTCTTTTTTACAGCTCGCAATTATTATTTTTTTTATTAGTTATTCCTTTATTGGCTTTTCAATTTCAATGGATTACTGTATTGGTATTATTGGCAATCCGATATACGATTGCCTGGACAGTAATTGGATTCTCTGCCGGAAAATTAAGGGAAAATGATCTAAAATTTTGGTTTCCTATTGTTGAAATCGTGCTTATATTCACGCAAATTAATATCTTTATAACTAATATTTTTTCAAAACCAGTAAATTGGAAATAAATTCTAAAATAGAAAAAGCAAAACAAGGCGATCAGATAGCCTTTACTTTTTTATTAGATTTTTACTGGAACGAAGTGTACGGTTTTATGTTAAAACGTACCGAAAACGAAACCATAGCCGAAGATATTACCATTGAAACCTTCTCAAAAGCTTTCGATAAAATCGCAACCTACAACCCTGAATTCCAATTCAATACATGGTTAATCAGCATTGCAAAAAACGTTTACATAGATTTACTCCGTAAAAAGAAAACGAACCTTTTTATTGAAATCACCGATAACGAAGACCAGCAGGCATACAATATTGCCGACCCTACCCCTTCTGCAGAAGATGCATTGATTAAAGAGCAAAATTTGTCCCGTTTGCTTTTATGCATCAAAGAATTAAAACCCCACTATCAGGAAGTCATTCAGTTACGTTATTTTCAGGAAATGACTTATCAGGAAATTGCGCTCAAAATCAATGAGCCTTTAAGCAATGTTAAAGTTAAATTACTTCGCGCTAAAAAATTATTAGCTGAAATTATCGAACGAAACAGATAATTCACTATCTTTAATCAAAGAATAAAATATTGATAATTTTATTCTTAAAAAAATAAATATTCCACATACCAAAAGTTCTTTGTTTTCGTTATTAGTCAAACTAAAAACCTGTCATTCTTATGATTTAATTTTACTTAACCTTTAAATCTAATTACTATGTCTAAATTAAGCCTTTACGAAACCAAATGGACTGATCTTGTTTTTGAAAACAAAAACAAAGAGTACGGCGCGTACCAATTACGTCAGGAGAGTTCCAAAAATTCAATTACTGCACTATTCTCTGCCTTGCTATTGATAGCAACAGTAGCAGCTGTATCTATTGTGATCAACAATTTTAGGTCTGTTGGTACTATAACTCAACATCCTACGATTCTTGATGAGCCGATAAAGGTAGTAATAGACCCAACAATTGTACAACCAAAAACTGAAGACCCAATAACACCACCTCTACAGGCACAGGAAAGCGCTCCGGCCACAACTGAAGTACAATTAGCAAATCCTGTTGTGGCGCCTACTCATGAGGCTACAACAGAGGTAATTGCACCTAATACACACAACATTCCTACTGTAGACAATACTTCTGCCGGAACAGGAACTGCAGTTAATGCATTACCAACAAGCGGTGGAAGTGGAACTGGAGAAGCTACTAAAGCAACAGGCGACGGAAATTCTGTTGTAACTACTGCTGTTTTAGACAAAATGCCTGAATTCCCAGGTGGAATGAGCAAGTTTTACACTTATGTTGGAAACAACTTCAACAGACCTGAACTGGATGCTGAAAAAACATTGAGAGTATATGTTTCTTTTGTAATTGAAAAAGATGGTTCGATGACTGACATTACAGTAAAAAATGATCCTGGATATGGATTAGGAAAAGAGGCTATACGTGTTTTAAAATCATTAAAAACAAAATGGACTCCTGGAATATTAGACGGAAAAGCGGTACGAACAGCATACAATCTCCCGATAACGATAAAAACAGAAATAGAATAAGAATTAAGACGAAAAAGCAGAATTTAGGTTCTGCTTTTTTTATGCGTTTCATTTAACCATACACAATCTGATTAATAAAAACCTACATTCTTTTATATTTTAATTACTTTTACAGCTGATTAAAAAAACACTATTCTATTAAAATTAAAAACTAAAAAATGGGAATATTTTCAGCAATACTTGGCAACGCCGGTTCGGTAAGCCAGGAAGATTTAATTAAAAAATACGGACAGCTTTTAACTGATAATGAAGAAATCGAAATGGGTTTTAAATTAATCCGTGACACGTTTGTCTTCACTAACAAAAGATTAATTTTAGTTGATGTGCAAGGAATAACAGGCAGTAAAACTGAATACAAATCAATCTCTTACAAAAGCATCACCCGATTTAGCGTAGAAACTGCAGGAACTTTTGAACTTGATGCCGAATTAAAAATCTGGGTTTCAAGCGAACAACAACCGAGCATTGTAAAACAATTCAATAAATCGGTAAATGTATATGACGTACAAAAAGTCTTAGCACATCACGTTTTAGGTTAAAACAACAAACCCGACAAATCTTAGAAACTTGTCGGGTTTTTTATTGTTCAGAAATTCTTATTTCTTTTTAGTTGTCTTTTTCTTAGTTGTTGTTTTTTTGGCAGGTGCGGGTGCTGTGTTTACAATTTTTTGCTGCACATAGGCTTTGTATAACCCATCCTTCTCAGCTCTCTTTTTAGCATCTTCAGCCCTTTCTTTTGAATCCGGATGAGAACTCATCATCTGATCTAAAAAAGAAGCTTGTGCGCCCTCACTCATTTTAGCTAAAATTCTGAATGCAGATTCTTCTGCATTAACATTATAACCATTCTTCTTCATAAAATCATAAGCAAACAAATCTGCTTCAGCTTCTTGCTTACGACTATGTTTGCTGTCAATCATAGCACTTCCAATCTTACCTAACTGACTATCTGTAAAAGTTGTAATCGTTGCAGACTGCGAAGAAACTCCATCAATTAAAGCTTCTTTTTGATAAGCAGCTCTCATAGCATCTCTTGAATCATTATTAGCAACGTGACCAATTTCATGGCCAATTACCGCCAGCAATTCATTATCATCCATAATATCCATCAATCCTGAATATACACGAACACTACCGTCAGCAGTTGCAAATGCGTTTACTTCTTTTATTTTATATACCTTATAGTTTAAAGTATACCCTTCACCCGAAGTATGTTTTCCAAAAACCCTGTTCAGTCTTAACGTGTATGGATCTGTCGGACCAGCAACCTCGTGTTCGGCATCTAATTTAACCACAGCTTCTTTAGACAATTTAGCTGCATCTGCATTGCTCAGGGTAAAACTAGTTACGCCTTTTTGAAGTGCTCCTATCGCTTTTTCACCAAAATTAATTTGTGCCTGTACATTTTCAAAACTCAAAGCAGCAAATGCAATTCCTAATAGTATAAATTTCTTATTCATGTTTTTCTTTCATTACAATTTAGCATCAAATGTACTAAAACATACCAGAGATTTAATTCTTCGAAGATTTAAATTTTTAACAAATTTTAACGATATGCAATTTCAAAAAATAAACAAAAGAAAATATTTGAAGAAAGTTTCTACACTTTAAATCCTACATTAACATAGAATAAAGTTTTAATCAAAATCTCTTTTACAAAATCCTAACAAATCCATTTTCAAAATAACCGATAAACGAATGATCTAATAAAGTACAATGCTTATCTTTGCACTTTGAATTTTGATGTATGGAAACAGTGATTGAAAATATACCCACTCCAAAACCTAAATGGTTAAAAGTTAAACTTCCTATTGGACAAAAATATACTGAGCTAAGGGGCTTAGTTGATAAATATAGCTTAAACACAATTTGCACTTCTGGCAGCTGCCCCAATATGGGTGAATGCTGGGGAGAAGGAACAGCAACTTTCATGATTTTAGGAAATGTATGTACACGTTCTTGCGGATTTTGTGGTGTAAAAACCGGAAGACCAGAAACAGTAGATTGGGACGAACCTGAAAAAGTGGCCCGTTCTATTAAAATAATGAATATCAAGCATGCTGTAATTACAAGTGTGGACAGAGATGATCTGAAAGACGGAGGTTCTATTATCTGGATTGAAACGGTAAAAGCTATCCGCAGAATGAATCCCAACACTACTCTTGAAACTTTAATTCCTGATTTTCAGGGTATCGAAAGAAACCTTGACCGAATTGTAGAAGCCAATCCAGAAGTTGTTTCTCATAATATGGAAACGGTACGCCGTTTGACACGTGAAGTCCGTATTCAGGCAAAATATGACCGTAGTTTAGAGGTTTTACGTTATTTAAAAGAAAAAGGAATCAACAGAACCAAGTCCGGAATCATGTTAGGTCTTGGCGAAACTGAAGAAGAAGTTTTTCAAACCATGACTGATTTACGAAATGCGAATGTTGATGTGGTAACTATCGGTCAATATTTACAGCCAAGCAAAAAACATTTGCCTGTAAAAGGATTCATCACACCAGATCAATTTGCCAGATATGAAAAATTTGGTCTTGAACTAGGATTTCGTCATGTAGAAAGCGGTCCATTGGTTCGTTCATCTTACAAAGCGCAAAAACATATTTTATAATATAAAGGTATTTTCTTAAACTGTTTATTTGTTTAATCATCTAATGACAAAAAAAAATAAACAGTTAAACGATTAAACAAACACAAGAATTGAAAACAAGAATTGCCATTAATGGGTTTGGAAGAATTGGAAGAAATTTATTTCGATTGCTTCTGAATCATCCTGAAATTGAAGTAGTAGCGATAAACGATATTGCCGACACCAAAACCATGTCCCATTTAATCAAATACGACAGTATTCATGGCGTATTACCTTTTCCGGTAAGTCATAATAAAGAAGGAATTATTGTAGACGGAAAGCTTTTTTTATTCTTTCACGAAAAAAACATTTCGAACTTAAACTGGAAAATTCATAACATCGATTTTGTAATTGAATGTACCGGAAAATATAAAACATACGAAGAATTAAATTCCCATATTATTGCGGGCGCAAAAAAAGTAATACTTTCGGCACCTGCTGAAGTTGAGACAATCAAAACAGTAGTTTTAGGTGTTAACGAATCCATACTTGATGGCAGCGAAACAATTATATCAAATGCAAGCTGTACGACAAATAATGCAGCCCCAATGATCAAAATTATTGACGAATTGTGCGGTATTGAACAAGCTTATATTACCACAATACACTCTTTCACAACCGATCAAAGTTTACACGATCAGCCACACAAAGATTTAAGAAGAGCGAGAGGTGCCAGTCAATCTATTGTTCCAACAACAACCGGAGCTGCAAAAGCCCTGACTAAAATTTTCCCTAAACTGGTTGACAAAATCGGCGGTTGCGGTATTCGTGTCCCTGTTCCGGATGGATCGTTAACAGATATTACCTTTAATGTAAAACGTGCCGTATCTATTGAAGAAATCAATAAAGCGTTCGAAATTGCATCCAAAACCAATCTGAAAGGAATTTTGGATTATACAGAAGATCCAATTGTTTCTGTCGATATTATTGGAAATAGAAATTCGTGTTTGTTTGATTCCCAACTTACATCCGTAATTGATAAAATGGTAAAAGTTGTGGGTTGGTATGATAACGAAATAGGGTATTCGTCCCGTCTTATCGATTTAATTCTGCTTTCGGTAAAAATGAATATTCAAAATTCTGAACAAGCACAATTCGAAACAATACTTTAGATCATCAATCTCTTTTTTACATACGCTAAAATCGTATTGTCAAAATTTTGCTGATGATTAATGAAAGTACTTTTTATAGGCAAATAATACAATTTAGAAATCATTTCAGCATCTTTTAAACGAACATAATCCTTCTCTGTTGTAATGATTTTTTTGTCCAGAGCTTTATTCTGAATTTCATTTAAATCCGTTTCCGAAAAATGATGATGATCAGGGAAAGTTAAACATTCCTCTTTTTCACTTTTTAGAAAATCAAAAAATGGTTTTGGCTTTGCAATTCCGGCTAAAAGTATTTTTGCTTCTTTCTTAACTTCTGCAACACCAACTTTTTCATTTTCACCATAGACAAAATCATCATAGTTTATAAAAGTAAAATAGATTTGCTGTGAGCAGCTTAGCTTTAATTTCAAACGAATTTCTTCCTGTTTTTCATCAGATAAATTCTTCGGACACTTAGTAACTACAATAATATTAGCTCTATTGGCTCCGCTCCTGCTCTCACGCAAATTTCCTGTTGGAAGCATAAAATCATCCGCATACAAATCATCGAATGCAGTCAGTAAAATATAAAATCCAGCTTTTACTTTTCGGTGCTGATAAGCATCATCGAGTAAAATAACTTCAGGCTTTTCATTCTGAGAAAGTAATTGTATAATTCCGTTAGTTCGATTTGCGTCAACTGCAACCTGGATATTCGAAAATTTTTGAAAAAACTGAAAAGGCTCATCTCCTAAAATTTCGGCATTTGAAGTTGCATCTGCTAGAAAAAAACCTTCAGATTTACGCTTGTAGCCACGACTTAAAGTGGCAATTTTATATTTACCTGATAACAGTCTAATAAGATATTCAATTTGAGGTGTTTTCCCGGTTCCGCCAACACTTAAATTTCCGACAGCAATAACCGGAATATCAAATGAAGTAGACTTCAGGATTCCTTTATCAAACAGAAAATTTCGAATTGAAGTTATAAATCCATATAAAATGGCAAATGGGAAGAGTAATATTCGAAGTGTTTTCATAAAGTTATTTATCAGAATAATGACCCATTGCTGAAACGATAATAACGGTAACAATTTCCTCTTCTACTCTATAAATTAGTCGGTCTTTTTGATTAATTTTTCTTGACCAATAGCCTTTATAATTGTATCTCAATTCTTCCGGCTGTCCTTCTCCAGAAAAAGGATTTTCAGTCAATTCTAAAAGTATTTTTCCAATCTTTTTAATAGTAGCCTTATTTCCTGATTTGTAGTGTTCTTTCAAATCTTTACGAGCAATATCTTCAAAATCTACAAAATACTTCCCCATATATCCTTAGGATTTAATCTTGTAGTTTTACCTTCTTTAATATTTTCTTCTGCTTTTTTAATTTTTGCAACAAATTCAGGAGAATAGAAATTTTCTTCTTCTTTAGTTGTTTTAGATTTTTCTTCTACAACCTCGATTCCATCAACACCTTTAAAAAAAGCTTCAAACATAGCCATAAATGCTTTTCCCGTTTTGGTACGTTCGTTAATTTTTATTGTAGTCATAACTTTGGGTTTTAGAAATACAAATATACAAAAAAGTAATACCAGTAATATTGTGTTACCCGTATTACTTTTGTATAAGACAACATCAAAAATTTTAAAGTTTATTCGTTAATTTTGTTTCGAGTTTCAAATCCAAATCTGAAACTTGAAACCTGAAACAAAATTCAAATGAAAATCAAAAATATAATAGAAGTTCTCGAAGAAATGGCTCCTTTGGCTTACGCCGAAGACTTTGACAACGTTGGACTTTTAGTTGGAAATTCAGAAACCGAAAGTACCGGGATTTTGGTTTGCCACGATGCTTTAGAAAATGTAATTGAAGAAGCAATTACCAAAAATTGCAATTTAGTCGTTTGTTTCCATCCAATATTATTCTCCGGAATCAAAAAAATTACAGGCAAAAATTATGTTGAACGTGCCATTTTAAAAGCCATCAAAAACGATATAGCCATTTATGCTGTCCATACCGCTTTAGATAATCATTCGGCTGGTGTAAATAAAATTTTCTGTGACGCTTTGGGTCTCCAAAATACCAAAATTTTGATTCCGAAGCAGAATTTTATTCAAAAATTAATCACTTACACAACTCCGGATAATTCCGAAAAAGTTCGGAATGCTTTGTTTGAATCTGGTGCAGGAAGAATTGGCAATTATGACAATTGTAGTTTTAATACAGAAGGTTTTTTTACTTTTCAAGGAAATGAAAACAGCAATCCCGTAATTGGTGAAAAAGGAAAGTTACATACGGGAACCGAAATAAAAATTGAAGTTATTTTTGAAAAACACCTTCAGTCTAAAATTTTAAAAGCACTTTTTGTGAATCATATTTATGAAGAAGTGGCTTATGAAATTTACGATCTTCAAAATTCTCATCAAAACATTGGTTTGGGAATGATTGGAGAATTGGATTCTGAAATGAATGAAAATGACTTTTTATATTTTGTAAAAGACAAAATGATTGCCGATGGTATTCGTCATTCAGCCTTTACAGGAAAAAAAATAAAGAAAGTTGCTGTCCTGGGAGGTTCAGGAAGTTTCGCTATCAAAAATGCAATCCAGGCCGGAGCAGATGCTTTTTTGACTGCCGATTTAAAATATCATCAATTTTATGAAGCCGAAAACCGGTTACTTTTAGCCGATATTGGTCATTTTGAGAGCGAACGCTATACAAAAAATTATATTGTTGATTATCTTAGGAAAAAAATCCTTAATTTTGCAATCATTTTATCAGAAGAAAATACAAATCCAGTTAAGTACTTATAGAATATGGCGAATACGAAAGAATTAAGTGTTGAGGACAAGTTAAGAGCAATTTACGATTTACAGCTTATTGACTCCAGAATTGACGAAATCAGAAACGTAAGAGGAGAACTTCCATTAGAAGTTGAAGATTTAGAAGATGAAGTTGCAGGTTTAAGCACACGTTCAGAAAAACTTAAAAGTGAACTTGAAGTAGTTGAGGATCTTATCAAAACTAAGAAAAACGCTATTGAAGAGCACAAAGAGGTTATCAAAAAATACACAAAACAACAAGAATCAGTTCGCAATAACAGAGAATTTAATTCTTTGACAAAAGAAGTTGAATTTCAGGAATTAGAAATCCAACTGGCTGAAAAGCAAATTAAGGAAATGAAAGCTTCTATCGAGCACAAGAAAGAAGTTATCTCTAATTTAAAAGAAAAATTAGAAGCTAAAAGCAACCACCTGAAACATAAAAAATCTGAATTGGATGCCATTATGGCTGAGACTCAAAAAGAAGAAATCTTCTTGACGGAGAAATCTGCCGAGTTTTCTGAGCAGATTGAAGCAAGATTATTAGCTGCTTACAACAGAATCAGAAGCAGCGTTCGCAATGGTTTGGCTGTAGTATCTATCGAAAGAGGAGCTTCTGCAGGATCATTCTTCACGATTCCGCCACAGACTCAGGTAGAAATTGCTTCCAGAAAGAAAATCATCACTGATGAGCATTCAGGAAGAATATTAGTCGACAGCGTACTGGCTGATGAAGAAAAAGAAAAAATGGAACAATTGTTCGCAAGTATTTAAATAAATTGTCCCGATAAACATCGGGACTTTTTTTTACTATAAAATTGCTGGTTTTGGGACTTAAAAAAGGAATTCGCTTCATTACATTAAAATCGGTTGGGCAATACATCAACTTCCTCAGTTATGTACGTCCACAAAAAGCCGTCGAACTTTCATACGCACTTTTTAGCCAGCCACGAATTGGCAGATTACAAAAAGAAAGTTTGCCACAAATTCTGAAAAACACAGAAACGGAAATGTTTCATCACAACGAACATCATTTTCAAACCTACATCTGGAAAGGAAATGAAACCAGAATTCTGCTTGTTCACGGCTGGGAAAGCAATGCTTCGCGCTGGCAGAAAACATTACCTCATCTTCAAAAATCAGGGAGCACAATTATTGCCATTGACGCTCCTGCACATGGACAAAGCAGCGGAAAGGAATTCAATGTTCCGCTTTATGCAGAATTTATCAATAAAGCTG
>Ga0307414_10000352_pt1 | contig 25660 bp, 14 predicted proteins | sample DK1Ometagenome_FD_203804 | JGI IMG/M metagenome (GOLD analysis project Ga0307414, IMG submission 203804) | Maize rhizosphere microbial communities from greenhouse at UC Davis, California, United States - DK15-O-3 | ecosystem: Host-associated > Plants > Roots > Rhizosphere > Soil | place: USA... | reverse complement strand
CGGGACGCCGCCAACTTGCCCCTCGCGATAGGTCATGTGCGGAAACGCCTCGCGCGACAGGTCGATATCGGTGCCGATGCCTTCCAGCACTTCGCGCGCTTTCGGTCCCGCGACGTTCATCACCGCCCAGGCCGTCGTCACATTCTCGACGAGCACCTTGAGATCGGTCCATTCGCACTGGAGCCATTCCTGCAGCATATCGGCGATCGCGGCGGCATGGCCGCTCGTCGTACCGACAAGGAAATGATCCTCGGCGATCTTGGCGAACACGCCGTCGTCATAGATGATGCCATGCTCGCTGAGCATCAGGCCATAGCGGCAGCGCCCGACCTTGAGATTGCGGACGCCGTTCACATAGATGCGCTGAAGGAACTCAGCGGCGTCGGGGCCCTTCACCTCGATCTTACCGAGCGGCGAGGCGTCGAACAGGCCGACCTGTCCGCGCACCGCGAGAACTTCGCGCGCGACCGCGGCATGTTCGTCCTCGCCGGCGCGCGGGAAATAGGCGGGCCGCAGCCACGATCCGTAATTCTCCATCTTCGCACCCGCCGCGAGCGCCGATGCATGCGCCGCGGCATGCGCGAGCGGCATCAGATTCTCGCCGACCGCGCGCCCTGCGAAACCGCCGATCGTCACTGGATCGAAAGGCGGGCGGAACTTGGTCGTGCCGATCGCCTGCGGCGGTTTTCCGAGCAGGTTCGACAGCATGTGAATGCCCGTGACGTTTGACGTCTTGCCCTGATCCGACGCCATGCCGAGCGTCGTGTAACGCTTGAGATGTTCGACCGAGCGGAAATTCTCGCGCGCGGCGATCTGCACGTCGCCCGCGGTCACATCGTTCTGGAAATCGACCCACGCCGTGCCGGCACGTGTATCGCCGTCGGCGAAATGCAGCGTCGGTCCAACCGCCGCCGGGAACGGCGCCTGAACTTCGTCGCCCTGCCCCGCCGCGCGGCCGCTGGCCAGCGCGATATCGAGATCGAAGATGCCTGCCGCTGCGCCGACATTGACCGCCGCCTGCACCGACTTGCTCGGCAGGAACGCCTCCAGCGAGGCATGGAAGGCCAGCGAACCGCCTGACTGCGAATGGAGATGCACCGCGGGGTTCCAGCCGTTCGACATCAATATGGTGTCGCAGGCGATCGTCTCGCTCGCCTTTCCATCGGCGATATGCGCAACAACCACACCGCTGACGCGGCGACGGCCGTTCGCCTTGATCGGGGCGCTATCCGTGATTGTGCGGATGCCCCGCGCCGTAGCGCCCTGCGTCACTTCGCCACCCTTGGTGCGGCTGTCGACGATGGCGGCGATTTCGACCCCCGCATCGTGGAGCGCGAACGCCGCGTGATAGGCGCTGTCATTGTTCGTCGCGACGACGACGCGCCGCCCCGGTGCAACACCATAACGCAGCGCATAGGTCTGCGCAGCCGATGCCAGCATGACGCCGGGAAGGTCGTTGCCGGAAAAGGCAATTGGCCGCTCGAAAGCTCCCGTCGCGAGGATGACGCGTTTCGTCCGCACTTTCCAAAGACGCTGACGCGGACCGCTGCGCTGCGACGGGGGCAGATGATCGGTTATCCGCTCGCACAGGCCGACAAGCTGGTGATCGTAGAAGCCAAAGGCCATCGTCCGGTTCATCACCGTCACATTCGGCATGCCCGACAGCGCGGCCAACATCCGGTCGCGCCATGCGATGGCAGCCAGACCTTCGATGTCGGACGGCTCCGCGAGCAAACCGCCGCCCAGTTCGACGTCGGCCTCGACCAGCAGCACCTTCTCGCCGCCTTTCGCCGCCGCGATGGCAGCCGACAGACCCGCCGCGCCCGATCCAACGACCATGATGTCGGTGTGTGCGAAACGATGGTGATAGCTGTCGGGATCGACGCCTTCGGGCGCATTGCCAAGGCCCGCCGCCTTACGGATCGCAGGCTCGAACCAGTGCCAGTTCGGCCACATGAAGGTCTTGTAATAGAAGGCGGCCGGGATGAAGCGCTTGAACAGGCTGTTCACCGCGAGCCAGTCGAACTCGGCGCTTGGCTTCGCATTGACCGGGTTCGCGACCAATCCTTCATAAAGCTCGATCTGCGTCGCCTTGACGTTCGGCACCGCGACCGCGCCCGCCTCCAGCTGGATGATCGCATTCGGCTCTTCGAGCCCCGCCGCCAGCAGCCCGCGCGGGCGGTGATATTTGAAACTGCGGCCGATGATCGAAACGCCGTTCGCCATCAGCGCGGAGGCCAGCGTGTCGCCCGCATGGCCGTGCAGCGTCCGTCCCGCCCATATGAAGGATATCCGCTTGCCGCGATCGACGCGGCCGGCCGCCTTCAGGCGCCAGCCGCTCATATCACGCCTCCCTGCGCCGCGGTGGGCGCTTCGCTCACACCGCTCTCGCCCGCTTCGGGACAGGCTTCACCCATCCTGTAAGTGACGCGAAACTGATGCGTGACGGTATCGCGCGCGGCGTTGAACCAGTGACGGCAACCGGCAGCGTGGAACCAGCGTTCGCGATGCTCGCCCTTGGGGTTTTCGCGATAGAAGAGATAGTCGGCCCATTCGGCATCCGAAACCCGGTCATGTGGCCCCGGCCGCTGGATATGGCTTTCGCCGCCACAGCGGAATTCGATCTCCGCGCGCGGGCCGCAAAAGGGACAGTCGATCAGCAACATTTCTGGATATCCCCTAGTGCGCGATGCCGGAGGCCGACGCCTCGTCGATCATCGCCCCGCTCTCGAACCGTTCGAGGCCGAAAGCGCTGGCGAGCGGGTGCGATTGGCCGGTCGCCATGACGTGCGCGAGGCACCAGCCGCCCGCCGGCACCGCCTTGAACCCGCCGGTGCCCCAACCGCCGTTGATGAAAAGCCCACCCACAGAGGTCGGGCCGATGATCGGGGTCGAGTCATGGACGACATCGACGATGCCCGCCCATTGGCGGAGGAAACGCATGCGCGAGAATTGCGGGAAGAGTTCGAGCGCCCCGGCGGCGGCGCGTTCCATCCACGGCAGATTGCCGCGCTGCGCATAGGAGAGATAGAGATCGAGCCCCGCGCCGAGAACGAGTTCGCCCTTGTCCGACTGGCTCAGATAAGTGCCCGTCGCGGGCGACAGGATCACCGTGTCGAGGCACGGCTTCACCGGCTCCGACACGAAAGCCTGCAGCGCGTAGGAGCTGATCGGCAGCCGCAGCCCCGCCTTCGCGGCGAGCACCGAACTATGCCCAGCGACCGCCATGCCGATGCGGTCCGAGCGGATCGTGCCGTGGCTTGTCTCGACGCCGCGCACCTGCCCGCCCTCGATGAGGAAGTCCTGCACTTCGCAATTCTGGATGATATCGACTCCAAGCGCCGACGCGGCGCGGGCGTATCCCCACGCAACCGCATCGTGCCGCGCCGATCCGCCGCGCGGCTGGTTCACGCCGCCGAGAATGGGAAAGCGCGGGTTGGGATTGAGCCCGGGGATATTCGCGTAGACGCTCGCCCCGTCATGATATTCGGCATCGATGCCATTGAGCAGCATCGCATTCGCCGAGCGCCGCGCCATTTCGACGCCGTGCCGGTCGTGCGCAAGCACCCACATACCGCGCTGCGAAAACATGATGTTGTAATTCAGCTCGTCGGTCAGCTTCTCATAAAGCTGAACCGAAAACTCGTAAAAGGCGGCCGAATCCGGGAAGAAATAGTTCGACCGGATGATCGTCGTATTGCGGCCGGTGTTGCCGCCGCCGATCCAGCCGCGCTCGATCAGCGCCACATTGGTGAGGCCGTGGTTCTTCGCGAGATAATAAGCGGTCGCGAGGCCATGCCCGCCGCCGCCGATAACGATCGCGTCATAATGTGCCTTGGGCGTCGGGTCGCGCCACGCCGGCTCCCAGCCGCGTTGACCGTTCAATCCCTCACGCAAAAGCGACAGCGCTGAGTAGCGTCTCGTCAAGACTCACCTTCCTCTCGCCCTTTAGATGCACATATGTATTCAAATACGCAATAGCGATTCTGACGGAAAATCATATCGGGGCCGCACGCGGAAATCGGCTAGGAATTGCGAATAATTGACAAAATCTCTTGCCGCACGCTGTTAAGTGCATTCAGGAGGCCGGGGAATTTCCGAACGGAGACATGCACTTTTATTTCATTCATATATGTATATATATGCCGTGTCCGGCTGCTTTTATGCTTCGCCGGGCGTAGCAAGGAGAGGGTTATGGCTGCGCGCATCATCGACGGAAAACAGCGGGCAATCGCCCTGCGCCGTGACATTGCGATCGGTGTCGAACATCTCCGGGACGAAACCGGAATCACCCCCAAGCTGGTCACGGTGCTGATCGGCGACGATCCAGCCAGCGCGATCTACGTCCGCCGCAAAGGAGAGCAAGCTGCGGCGGTCGGGATGCAGACCGAAAGCCACCGGCTGTGCGAAACGATTTCACAGACCGATTTGCTATCCCTGGTCGACGCGCTCAATCGCGACGAGACCGTGCACGGAATATTGGTTCAACTGCCGCTTCCCCCGCACATCGACAAGGCCGCAGTGCTGCGCGCCGTCGATCCTGCCAAGGATGTTGACGGATTTCACCCGATAAACGTCGGCCTGCTCGCAAGCGACAGCGACGCCGCCGCCGCCGCCGACCGCATCGTTCCATGCACGCCAAAGGGCTGCATGATGTTGCTGGTCGACGAACTCGGATCGCTCGAGGGCCTGAACGCCGTCGTTGTCGGGTGCTCCAATATCGTCGGCCGCCCGATGGCACAGTTACTTCTGCAGGCGCGATGCACCGTGTCGATCGCCCATATCCATACGCGAGACCTGCCCGAGTTGGTCGCCGATGCCGACATATTGGTGAGCGCTGCGGGCGCGCCGGGGTTGATCAAGGGGGCGTGGATCAAGCACGGTGCGGTCGTCATCGACGTCGGGATCAATCGCGTGCCGACCGAAGACGGCCGCGGATCGCGGATCGTCGGCGACGTCTGTTTCGACGAAGCGAAAGCGCGCGCGTCGGCGATCACTCCCGTTCCGGGCGGCGTCGGGCCGATGACCATCGCGTGCCTGCTCGAAAACACGCTGCGCGCGGCCATATCCGCGAGCGCGCGCCACATGTCCGAAACCCGCGCGGCGCGCGACCGGCTGTCGCAATTCGCTTCACCCTCACTGCATCCGCAACAACAATATGTATCTGAATATTAATTCGACCGGACAGGTGGGAATGGCGCCATTTCATGAAATCAGCGCGTATATTGCTGAGCCTCTCCCGCATGATTTGAGCAACCATGTCGATCGAGCCACCGGATGGCACAGCAGCACCATTGCGGCGATGAACGCGTTCAACCGGCTGGGCGCGCCCTTCCGGCTTCCGGTTGCGGCAAAGCCATGACGCGCGACGCAGGAGCCGGTCTCGGCCGGTTCCTGCATCTGGCGGCCTCAATCACCGGCCGCTTCGAGACTGTCCCAGCTTTCGCTGGGGCGCCCTTTGGGATCGCCGCCGGCGCGGGCATCGTCGGGCCGATCTTGACCAGTGTCGGGAGAGGGACGCGCTTCAGCGGCTGCGCACCTCGACCCGAATTTGGTAAATACCGGGACCGGTGCGCTGGAAGTCGCCGACATAGGCGTTCTGCCAGCTATATTCGCTTTGCGGCGTGAGCGCGGGGCTCACCAGCATCGGACGCCCGCCCTGTCGTACCGTCACGCGGTAGCTTTGCGGGCGGAGGCCGGTGACGACCCACCCTTCGCCGGTGCTGCGCAGCTTGCGTTCGATCGGCGCGCCACCCGCAACCGGATGCAGCGTCACCGTTACCTCGTCGAGCGGCGTATAATCGCCGATCGCCGAAGCGACGACCAACATGCCGCCGACGCCATAAGGATCGTCGGCCGTCTGTTCGGTGAAGCGTAGCCGGAAGTTGCGCACCGCGCCGGCGTTGCCCGCAAAAGGTTCGCTGTTGTCGGGTATCAGATCGATCGTCATCGGGCGGCCCTCGATCGCTACGACGGCCTTGGCAGCGGCGGTCCAGACGCCGGGCGGCTGACGAAGATCGATGCGATAGCGTCCCTGCCGATCGGTGCGAACCGAACGGCTGATGCTGACGCCCCCGGGGTTCGATTGATAGCGAACGCTGACCTCTGCGTCCGCTATCGGATCGCCCTGCTCATTGACGGCCTGCCCGATGACCGCGTCGCGAACCGGGGCCTGCGCTTTTGCGCTGCATCCCGCGATGATCGCCAGCATGGCGAGCGACACATAATATTTTCGCATGTCCGAATCTCCCGCCCCTCAGGCTATGGCAAAACGGCCCAACACCACCGCCCCGCATCCACAATATCCGCTATCCGGGGTGCAAGCCGGCAAGGTCACCGATTGCGCCGTCATTTGTCGGTGCTTTCCACGCACTCCGTTTCACCTTCGGTCGTCGCGCAAGCCAGCATGGGAACCCAGACAAGCGGATCGGTCCGGGAATGGAGAGCCGCTGCCCTGCCCCCAAGCTCGACCGCCTGATAGAGGCTTGCCGGTAACATGCGCGCGGGGAAGCTGCCGATTTCGATCGTCATCGTGCCCGGGACATAGGTCAGCTCATAATTGGGTGACAGCGCAAGGGTGCCTCGGCCGATCGCGTAGGTGCCGGGCGTGTGTCCGGGTTCGCGGGCGAGCGCCCCGGTAAAGCCGTCGCCCTGCGCCAGGCTGCCGTTCGTCAAAGCATAGCCGAGCGCCGGATCGCGATCGAAAATGCTGGCCGTGATGTCGTTGGCGCGGACGGTGACGGCGCGCCGCGAAATGTCGGCGAGCGCGGCAGCGACCGGCCCGATATCATAATTGCCGGCGTCGGCGCCCGACAGTATCAGGCCGTTCGCCGTTACCGCCTTGTCTTGCCCGGCATTCTTGTCGGCAAAGGCATAGCTGCCGCCGCCGACGCTTACCGCGTCGCCCTCTACCGCGCCCGACAATCCGGTGACGCGCCCGCTGGCGGCGGTCGTCCCGTCATAGATCTTGTCATCGGCGGCAATCGCGACGCCCAGCGACTTGCGCAGGATATTGGCGAGGACCGACGTCGGCATCGTCACGTCATAATTGCCTGCATCGGCGCCGCCGATCGCGATTCCGCTCACGCCGACCTGCTTGCCCTGGCCGGCATTCTTGTCGGAAAAGGCATAGCTGCCGCCGTTAGCTGTCAGGTCGTCGCCCGCGATCACGCCGGAGAGCCCGGTGATGCGCCCATTGGCCCGCGCCGTGCCGTCATAGGTCTTGTTGTCGACCGCCACCGCCAGCATGACCGCCTTGCGCAGGATGTCGGCGACTGTGTTCGCCGGCAGGGTGAAGTCGTAATTTCCCGCATCCGCGCCGCTTGCGTTGATGCCCGAGACTGCGACCGACTTACCGACGCCCGCATTTTTGTCGGCAAAAGCATAGTTACCGCCCGAGAAGCGCACGTCGTCGCCCTCGATCACCCCTTGTGCCGAGACCCGGCCCGTCGCCGCGGTCGTGCCATCATAGGTTTTGTTGTCGATCGTCGCCGTGACGTTGACAGCCTTGCGCAGGATGTCGGCCAGAACCGAGGTGGGAACAACCAAGCTGTAATTGCCGGCGTCGCCGCCTGACAGGCCGATGCCGCTGACCCCGACAGCCTTGCCGGCGCCCGCATTCTTGTCGGCAAAGGAATAGCTCCCGCCCGACACCGCCACATCGTCGCCCGCAACCAGCCCATCGGCACCAGTCACGCGGCCGGCCGCCGCCCTGGTGCCGTCATAAGTCTTGTCATCGACCGAAACCGCAACATGGACCGCCCGGCGCAGAATATCGGCGATGGCCGAGCGCGGCACGGTAACTTCGTAATTGCCGGCATCCGCGCCGCCGAGCGCAATGCCGCTGACTCCGACCGATTTCCCCGCCCCGGCATTTTTGTCGGCGAACGCATAATTGCCGCCCGATGCCGTCAGGTCATCGCCAGCGAGCACGCCGTCGATTCCAGTGATCCGACCCGTGGCGCCGGTGGTGCCATCATAGACCTTGGTGTCGGCGGCGATCTGGACCGTGACAGCCTTGCGCAGGATATCGGCAATCGCCGAAGTCGGGATGGTGAACCGATAATTTGCCGCATCCGAACCGGTGACCGAAATGCCGCTGACCCGGACGGCCTTGCCCGCCCCCGCATTCTTGTCGGCGAACGCATAGCTTCCACCGGCAAGCTGAACGTCGTCGCCCGCGATCAATCCGTCGGCCGCGATCCGGCCGCTGGCTGCGGTCGTGCCGTCATAGGTCTTGTTGTCGATCGTGGCGGAAACATTCACCGCCTTGCGCAGGATATCCGCCACCACGCTGGCCGGTACGGTGACGGTGTAGTTGCCCGCATCGCCGCCCGATAGCGTGAAGCCCGTGATTCCGACGTTCTTGCCCGCCCCGGCATTCTTGTCCGTGAAGGTGTAGGTTGCGCTCGCGCCAACGTCATCGCCCGCGAGCGCGCCGTCGATTACGATGCGGCCCGTGCCGCTTTTTGTGCCGTCATAGGTCTTGTTATCGACGGCGACATTGGCGATCACCGCCTTGCGTGCGATGCTGAGGCGACCGGCGCTGTCGAACGCGAAGTCATACCCCGCGTCGGAGGTCAGGCTGCCGCGACCGATTTCGATCGCATAGGGTCCGCCCGCGACATCGGCATTGGCCGCAATGCCAAGCGAGCTCAGCAACGGCGAGCCCGCAAAGGCGCTGGCGAGCGTATCGCCAAGGAAGGCGCCTGCGACGCCCTGCTGCAGGCCGCTGACCGTATAGCGGCCCGCGAGCAGCGCGGTCGCATCGTCGCCATAGGTCTTGCCCGCATCGAGCGACGTGAAGGTCAGCGTCGGGCGCCAGGCGAAGACGTAGCGATTGCCATTGATGCCAGAGATATCGCTGTCCAGCGTCTTGCCCCAGACCGCGGTTTGTCCGCTATCCAGGCCACCGAAATCATTACCCTGGGGGCTTTGCAGGAAAATCTTCCAGTCCACGCCGCTGCCCATTGCGGCGGCACCGGCCAGATTGGTCAATGTGTTGGCGGACAGCGCCACGGTCTGGTTCGCTCCGAACTGCCCGCCCTGAGCGATCGTCAGACCACCATTGTTGCGGATCCGGGTTTGAAGCGCGCCGATCATGCCCTCTAGCGCGAGATCCCCGGCGTTCGTCATGTCAATCGACGTAGCGAACAGGTTGCCGATGCGATCGATCTGATTGGCCCCGTTGAGCGAAATGGCGCCAAAGGTGCCGACCGTCTCAATCCTGCCGACCGTCAGGACGCCGCCTGCCTGCGTAACGCTGGGCTTCGTCGTGGTGGCGAAGGGAGAACTCGTCAGCGTCAGCGTGTCGGCAATGAGATTTGCGTTCAGATCGATGCGATCTCGCGCGCGCAGCGTTGCCGCATTTGCACTTAGTTCGCCGTTCAGCACGACGCTGCCATGCTCGGCGGTCAACGTTGCACCTGCGCCCGTCACCCTGGTGGCCGAGCTGATAGTGATATCGCCATCGGTGGCCCGCATATTTGCGACGCCGCCGACATTCATCGTACCCGGCTGGACGGCTCCGATCGCCAGCGATCTTCCGGACCAGTTGACATGGCGGTTGACCGAAACGTTCCCATTTATCTGCACGTCGCCGGCCGCGTTAATGCTGGCATCGTTGCCAGCTTTGATGCCAGCCACGGTCAGATTGCCTGTGCCTGCGGTGCTCAACAGGATGTCGTGCCCGTCGAGCAAGGCGAAAGACGCGTTCCCGCTGCGGGATCGGGCATCAATCAGGTTGCGTGCCAACAGCTTGCCAGTGCTGATGCTTTTGCCATCGAGCAAAATGTCTTTCGCGCCGATATCACCTGTAATGATATCTGAGGAGGCCGTGATTGCTAAATTGTTGCTGGCGTTTGCCAGATTGCCCGCAGTGATCTTGCCGCCGCTGTTGGTGAGGCTGAGCGATTGGTTGGTGCCGCTAATTTCAATATTCCCGACGGTGATGTCGCCCGCCGTGGTGCCGATATCGAAGCCGAAACCGGTTGCCACATTGCCAATCGTAATGCTGTTCTGACGGCCGGTCAGCCCGCTGATGTTTGTAGCCCCCAGGTCGCCCAATGCGATACGGTCGGTCGCAGCGCCAGTCGATACGGACAACCCGGACCCTGCCGCATAGATTCGGCTGTCGCTTGCGAAAGCAACGTCGCCCTTGGAGATCATCTTCACCCCGCCCACGCCTCGAAGATGAAGGCCGCTGCCGCCCACAACGCGCCCGCCGGTCGAGGTCAGAGTGACCGTGCCGTCGGCCTTTTGCAGGTCGTCACCGGCGTCGTCGCCAAGGTGCACTTCGCTGCCCGTGACGCTATAATTCCGCCCGATCGTCGCATTGCCGTTGATGATCGCGAAGCCGCCCGCCGTCAGCGTCGCGTCGCCCTGCGCCGTGATATCCCCGACTGTCAGGTGACTCGCGCTTTTGATATCGACGTTTTGAGCTGCGATATTTCCAACAATCACCTGGTCGAGCACGGACTCGACCTGGGCAATGCCGTCCGCCGTCAGGTTGCCAGCCTCAACGCGCCTGCCGTAGAGGCTGATGACAGATGCCCTGACATCGCCATCTACTTTCACCGCATCTTGCGCGGCCAGTTGCGTAAAACTGTTGGCATGGATGGCGCCTACGCTGATCGAGCCGGCTGCCGTGAGAAGGACATGGCCGTTGGTGCGGACGGAACCACCGAAAACGCTTCCCGAACTGGTCCCCGCCTCCAGCGAATCGATCAGGTTCAGATTCCCGAACCGGATGTCCCCAAGGCGGCCCTGAAGGCCAGCAATGCCCCGGGCCGTGACGTCGCCCAGGGCGATCGTGCTGGCCGCGGCACCCGTGGAAAGCAGGAGTGCGCCTGAGCGGCCGTCCGGGCCGCGAAGGTTGATCGCGCTGGTGCGGTCAAACAAGATGTCGGTCGCCGCAGTCAGCTTGAGATCACGCTCGACCGGGCCGGTCAGCGTATTCAGCGTCAAGCCTTTGCCGCCGTAAATCGCGCCGCCCGTGGCCTTGATGTTTCCGTACCAGCCGAGATCGAAGGTCTCCGCGTCGTCGTCCCAGCCCAGATAGACCGAACCGCCATCGATAGTGAATGTCGTGCCGGTCTTTACGTTGCCGTTGACCGCGACGAGCCCCGTCTGCCCCGCGTTGATGGCGGTGAATCCGGCCTGACTATGCAAATCATTTACCCGGACCGAGGTGCCCGACATTCCGATATTGGCGCTGGCGTAGACGTTGCCGACATTGACGTCGTTGATAGGCGAATGAATAAAGACATCACTTCGCCGGGTCGGATCCTGAAACCCGGCGCTCAGATCGCCGAGGGTGATGCGGCCGTTCCCATATACAGTGACCGAAGCGGCCGACTTTAAAGTTCCGCCTTCATGGGTCGTCGCGACAAGACCAGCGGTTTCAGCACCCGCCGCGACCTCTACATTGCTGAGATATGGCGACATGCCCGACGCTAGAACGACACCATTGTCGATCGCACGCGCACCCGTCGATTCCACCGACCCGTCGATATACAGCAGCGCGTTGTTGATCCCGGCGCGCGTCGCCATCGCGAGCGTGACATTCTGCCCCTTCAGGTCGCCCTGAACGCGGATCGCACCGGGCACCGCAGTGCCGCGATTAATCACAAACTTCAGCGGCGCGCCCGCCGCCGACTGGACGACGATGTCGTTCCCGGCAACGAACGCCAGATCGCCACCCGCCGTCATCGACGCCTGTGCATTCACATAGGCACCCAGCATCACGAGATCGCCCGGTACATTGAAAGCGGCGCCCGCCTTGACGTCGATCCCGCGCGTTTCGCCCATGTTGCCGATGAAATGCAGACTCTGGTCGCCATTGAGTAAATCACTGTCGTCCAGATCGAGCGTGCTCGCGACCAGACCGCCGACATTTACCCGGGCGCCCGCGCCAAAGACGATGCCGCTGCGATTGATAAGGTAGACGTTGACGTTCGAATCCGAGTTCAGCGTCCCCGAAATATCGGTGCCGGTCGCCCCGTTCACGCGGTTGAGGATCGAAATCGTCGGCGCGCCTGCTCCGTCGCGATTACGGAAACTGGCCGTGCGACCCTCGCGAATGTTGAAGTCGTTCCAGTTGACGATGCCGTTACCCTGCGCGCTGACGTTCAGGTCCGCGCCATCCATGCTCACGGTGGTGCCGCCGCCGACCGTGCCGATAACGCTACCGAAGTCGCCCATTTGCTGGGCAGCCGCTGCATCCGGCAGGAGCGCGGCACCGCATAGCGCAGTGGTGAGGATCAAATGGCGACGAAGCGCGCCGCGGCGGGCGATTTGAACGAACATCGAAAAGCTCCTGGGACGAATGAAGATCAGCGGGGGGAGAATTGCGCGGTGAGTGACAGCAGCATCCGGTCGCCGGGCCGACGTGCATCGCCTGCGAACACGCGGTCGAGCGGGTGCGCATAACTCGCCTCGAGCAGCAGGTTCGCTGGCAGCGAGAGTCGGACACCGGCACCGATCGAGCTCAACGCCCGGTCAGGCTCCGTCAGTAGTTGCGGCGTGGCGCCCCGGCTGTAGCGCGCGTGGTTCCGGAGCCAGGCATGGTCGAAGAAACCGAAGAGTTCCGCCGCAGCCGTGCGTCCGCGATATGCCTGACCGCGCAGTTCAAACCGGCCGCCCAGTGCATTGTCGCCGCTGGCGGCACCCGGATCATAACCGCGCCCGACCGTGAGCGAGCCGATCGAGAATTTCTCATAGTTCATGAGCGGCGAATTCGCGACCTGTGCCCGGACGGATGCTGCGACACTGAAAACCGGGTCGAGGGCAATCTGCCCATCGATATCGACGCGCGCGAGCGTCGCCGTCGGATCGCCGAAAAAGCTGGATGGCGAATAGCCACCGGGCGTGATTTCGCCCTGTCTGGTCGCGCCGAAAATGTCGAGCCCGCGGCGAAGCTCCAGCCCGCCCGACAGCGTGTAGTTCGCACCCTCGCGCGCGCTGCGGGTGATCCCGCCAGACAGGCGCGCAAAGGCAACGCGCAGCGTATCGCGCGTCAGCGGCACCGGCCTTCCGAACCAGACCCTGGTGCGCTGGTCGATGGCATCGAGGCCCCCGCTTAGTGTCAGATTGCGATCCAGTGTGCGTACCAGCGGCGCGGTCATGGCGATCGTCGCCACCAGCGACCGCGACCGCAAGTCGAGTCCGCCGACGTCGGGACGCGACCAGGCGCCGGTGACGCTCGCCTCCATCCGGTAGCCATGATCGCCGAGGCCGAAACTATGCCCGACCTGCAAGACCTGCTGTTCCTCGAAATCGCGCGTGGTCGATGCGCCCAAATAGGTCAGATCGGCAAGACCGGTAAGCCCATAGCCTTCGACGCGAAGATAGGCCGTCTCGCGCCCCAGACTGCGCGACCCGAAGTTCTGGACGTTGCCGACGACGGCAAACGGCCGATAAGCGACCGTGAGTGTACCGACGACTTCGCCCGGCACGGTGCCCGCCGGGGCAAGCGACAGCTCGACGTCGAGGCCCGGCACATCGCCCGCGAGCAGCAGGATGCGCTCCGCCGCGCGCTCATTGAAGGGATCGATGCCCTTCAGCTGTTCGGCGCGCATCGCGATCAGCCGGCTGTAGCGCTTGCTCTCACCCTCTACCTTGATGTCGACCAGCTTCGCCGTGACGACATGAAGGACAAACGCCCCTCCATTGTCGATCTGTTGGCCCGGGATCTGGACCGACGCCACATAGCCCGCGCGCTGCAGGATCTGGTTCGCCTCGTCGCGTAACGCGCAGACTTGCGCGATCGACTGCTCGCCCTGCGCAGGCTCGATCCCGCCCAACAGGGGGACCAGTTCTGCGGGGAGAGGCGCTCCATCTGGCCGGACAAACCTTATGCTCCCGATCGTGACCCGTTCGTTGGATTGTTCGAACGGGCAGACCGTGTCGCGAAATGCCTGGGTGCCATCGACACGCACGTCCGATGGCGAGGGCGCGGTGCGCGGCACCGGAGGCAAGACCTGCTCACGGCTCGGCAAGGTGCCGGGTACCGTCTGCGCCAACGCCGCAGATGGCGCGAGCGCCAGCACGCTCACCGCCCCGAGCAGCAGCGCGGATACGGGCTTTGGGCGGAAGCCGGGAAAGCGGCTTGCAGCTGCAATGATATCGCCGCGCGCAGGCGGCTGGGCAGGAGCTATAGTCAAAGAAACCTCGGCAGGACACAGGGCTACAGGATGCCCGGCAACGGGCGCGCCGCCCCTACTCAGTCGGGGATTGATCCAGCCAACATCGTGCGACGAAAGTCGATTGGGCATCGATCAACCCATATTGGGCATGAGCCTGCGGCCTATTGAGACGACCCGCCGCAACCGCCGCAGGAGCGACGATTTCGTCGCTCCATAATCCAGTTTGGAAGCATGCCGGATGATCCACCATGCGTTGCAGCCCATCATTCTCTGCGCGCGCCCGCGAACACTGCGGGTGCGGCGCTGCGCCAGCACGACGGATGGGCGCGGCGACGTCATCCTGACCAACCGGAGAAGTTCGATGGCCTTTTTGCGCTCTTTGCCCGCACTCGCGTCGGGATTACTCCTGTCGGGCGCGGCAGTATCCGTAGCAGCGTCGGCCGCCGATGCGCGATGTCCGCGCGGCTGGACGGGATCGGTGCAATATTTCCGGTCGCAAGCCAACTCCAGTTCCAAGTCGGAGAAACGTGTGTCCGGCAAAGGCATGGACACGACCAACTGGTCGATGACTTCCGACTATTCCGCCCAGATCGCGGTCCGCGAAGCAGCCGAGCCGGGTTTCAGTGTCGGCCGCGCGAACATCAACGTCAGCTCGGTCTCGACCGAGACCAGGGCTTCGATGGACCAGCATATGTGCAGCGGCGAACGCACCCCGCGCAGCATGTCGGGGAATTTTATCAGCAAGAGCGAGACCCGCGCGAACGACGGCGGCCTCGCGACCAGCGTCGACGTCAACATGAACCCGGACGGCACCTATCGCATCGGCATCCGGCTTCCGAAGATAACGGGAACCGCCTCCGGATCGACATCGTCGAGCTACAGCGGGCAATGCACGCCCAAGCGGGGCATCAATCAGAGCCTTCCTGCTACGCTCACGTCGATCGATGGAGTGACCTTCTCGACAAGCGGCAACGACCGGGTTTCCCGCTCTGATCCGGACAAGCTGTCCGGCAGCCACTCGGCCAGCTTCCAGAATGTGACCGAAACGCTCAGCTGGAACCTGCGGCGCTGCGGCGGCCTCCTGCGGCTGGTCGACGTCAAGTTCGAGGATATGCGCTTTCCCACCTGGAACGACTGGAAGCAAGTCGAGGAACAGACCGGCACGACCGACGGCAACATCGTCCGGATCACCGCAGTGGTCGCCAACGACGGTCCTGAAGAGAAATCCGCGACGGTCAAATTCCGCGACACCCAGAAGGCGAACAAAAAGGACAACCTGCTCGACGAGATTTCCGTCAACATACCGTCGGGCGAAGAACGCGAAGTGGCGTTCGAATGGGATAGTTCGGGCTATGCCTGGTACGACGACGGGCGCCCACGGCTGACGCAGCAAATCAAGGCCGAGGTCGAGGATCTGGGCAAGAAGGTCGACGATATGACGCGCGGCCTGAAGGTCGCGCCCAAACCGCTCGTGCTGGTGCATGGCCTGTGGTCGAACTGGAAGGCGTGGGAAAGCTGGCAAGGCATATTGACCGCAGCGCATTCGGCGGACTGGAAAGCCTTTCCGGTAGGCCAGAACCCTCACCAGGGAATCATGAGCACCGGCGAGGAAATGGGAAATTTCGGACCGACCAACACAATCGCCCAGAATGCCAACGAGCTTAAAAGCTACATCGACTATGCCCAGAAGGATCGCAATGCATGGCACGTCGATATCGCCGCGCATTCGATGGGCGGGTTGATCAGCCGGCGCTATATCCACGCATCGATGCCAAGCTATCCCGATGGCAAACCGCAAGTGCAGCATCTGGTCATGCTTGGCACCCCCAATATGGGCAGTCGCTGCGCGGACCTGATCAGTCCCGCGCTGGAAGCGGCGGGGGGATCGATGAATGCGCTGCGCGAACTGCGGCCAAGCGTGGCGGCGCAGTTCAATGCGATCCATATCGAGCGCAAGGGCGTGGCATTCTCTGTTCTCGCCGGAAACCCGTTGCCGGCGATGTGCTATATGCTGGGTGCCAATGATGGGGTGGTCGCCGTGCCTTCCGCGCTCTGGACAATCGAAGACAATGCGCAGCAGAGCATCCTACACACCGACATGACAGGCGCAGTGGGCTTTTCATCCTTCGTGAAGCCGCGCGTCGCGATCGGTCCGGACAAGCAGGCGCAAAGTGGCAAACAGGCCGCGCGGAAGCCAATGTCCGGCCAATCTGGCACGACGAATGCCCGCCTTCTGCTCATCGGCGCCGATGAAGAGCCGACAGGTCTCGCTTCGGCGGCGCCCGGCTTCTCGAAGATCGTGGAGTTGGCGCCCGGCCAGACGACAACGATTTCCCTGCCCGTCGAAGACGCCCGGAATTTCGGCGTGACGTTCGTCGCCGCGAACACGGTTTCGGCAACGCTGATCGACGATAAAGGTTTGGTCGCGAGCACCAACCTCACCGGCACGCCCGAAGCCAGCCAGATCTTCCGATCACTCTTCGTAGCCCGTCAAATTACCAAGGGAAGCTGGACGCTGACATTGCGAAATGATGGCAAAAGCAAACGGGAAGTCGTCCTGTCGGCCTGGTCGAACGCCAGTTGACAGCGAAGAGCTGCTTGCAGTTTGGCCTCGCTTGCTCCCCTTAGATATCCATACTGAAGAATATCTGGTCCCTGAGAGGAATGCTGTTGATCGATATTCCCTCAGCATAGCCCTGTGCGGGTCCAAATGCATCCCGGACGATCCGGTCCATGCGAAATCCCTGTCGCTGATAGAAACGCAAATTATCGATGTCTGCGGCAGCTGTTGAGACGATCAGCTTTGCCGCGCCGCGCGTTGCACAATAGGCGATGATAGAAGCAATCAGCAGGCTGCCGACCCCCTTGCCCTGCCATTGCGGCTCCACGGCGATACTCTTGAGTTCGAACACGCCCTCTTCGGCAGCGCTTATGATTTGCGCATGTCCGACAATCGCCGCCTCTACGCGCGCAACAAACAGGTCGCCCTGATCGTAATAGGCCAGCAATTGTTCGTTGGAATCGTCCGCCAAGCGAAAAAGCGGCAGCAGAATTTCGCGGTCGTGATGATATTCTTCGACACGGATCATGGCGAAAATGTCCCTCTTCCAAACCGCCTCAATTTTCGCGGGCGGAACCCGTCACTCCGCATGAAATGCTTCATAGCCAGCAGGGTCATAGGCGCGAAACCGGATAGCCCCCTCCGTTTCCTTCCATCCGTTCGACAAGGAACCCGCGACCTTGTCGCCGGAAGGTCCGAGCAATGCCGACCGGATGGCGTCACATGATGCTCGCAAGCTGTCCTTGCAAACGACCGGCCCCACTGGAAGCGGATCCGACCGCCATAACAAACGAAGCTGGGCAGCAAGTGCGGGATATTTGACGAGAAGATTTTGCCATGGCTCTTCGGCCACTGCAGCCACATCGGAACGGCCCGTGAGCAGTCATCCAGCGCCGCATCATGGGTTCCGGCCTGACGAACCGACAGAAAGCTCGAGGGCTTGGTCTTGACCGACCGGAGAATGGCTCGCTGAACGAGCGCCCCCGACGTCGAGCCGGGCAACACCTCGCTATAGTGCAGACCGCCTGCCCGCGCCGCAAGGCCTTCGAGGTTGGCGACATCGACATCGCGCCGCGAGAGCAAAACGCCGCGATAGCTATCCAGAACAGTCGGCGGCGTATCGAGCACCGCGATCGCCTTTATTTCCGGACAGCTGCGAATTTTGACGAACGCGCCAAGGTTGGTCATCGCGACATCGACGTCGCCGCTGCACACCGCGTCGGCGAGCGCATCGGGCGTATCGAGCAGAACAATCTGCGTCGACCGCCCGGAAACACGCTCGATCATCGCGGCCAGAGGTTCGAGCGCCACCCGTCGATCATAGCGCGGATAACTGTAAGTCCCGACCCGGACGACGGGTTGTGCCGCTGGCGGAGAGGCCGGCTGCGACGCCAGATGCGAAAGTAGAAACAGGATCATCAACCAAGCCATCCGCTATAGGGCGACATAATCGTGCCGCGTCTTCGCCAATTAATAGTCTGCGGGAAACGGATTCACGATTCCGGACCGTCGATCAATTCCCTCGCTGCTATGCTGAACGATAGAAAAGCGCCCGCGACCAACGGCGGAATCGATGCGACGAACGCGCAGGCAAACCCAATTTCCGTCGTGACAGGGCCGGGCTGGCGGGTATACCGGACCTATGAGCCCACCAGAAAAGCCCGCGCCCAGTGTTTTGCGCGTTCTGTTGGCTGATGACGAACAACTCGCCTTGACGCGTCTGGAGGGTGTTCTTGCCAACATCCCGGGCGTTGCGGTGGCCGGAGTTGCCCATGACGGCGACGAGGCCGCGGCACAGGTTGCTGCGTTGAAGCCGGATATTTTACTGCTCGACATCCGAATGCCGGGCCAAAGCGGTTTGTCGCTGGCGCACGCCTTGCGTGACGAACCCGATATCGATGTGATCTTCACGACCGCGTTCGACCAGTTCGCATTGCAGGCATTCGAACTCGACGCGGTCGACTATCTGCTCAAGCCGGTCGAGGCGCAGCGACTTTCCATTGCCATCGACCGGGTTCGACGGCGCAGGCGCGAACCCGCCGATGACGTGCCCGTTCCGGCACGGACGGAAGACGATTCCTCGTTCATCTGGGTGCCGTATCGCGACGGATCCGTGCGCGTCGATCTTGCATCGGTCGACTGGATCGAGGCCGCCCGCGACTACGCCTTGCTGCACACACCCACGCGATCGCACATGTTGCGCGCCACGCTCGACAGCCTTCAGGAGCATGCCGGTCCGGACAATATGGTACGCGTTAGCCGGTCAGCGATCGTCCGGCCCGCGGCCGTCGTCCGCGTAGGACGCGACGGCCGCGGCAATTTTGTGCTCGAATTATATGACGGCACCGCGATCCGCGTCGGCGTCACTTATGCCGAGACCGTTCGCGCGCGGTTCCCTGTCGGCATCCGATCTGAACAGGGGTAGTCGAGCTTCTATTGGCGTTTGGGTTTGCGGCCGAACAACGAACCCAGTGCGCTGCCGACGAGGCCCCCGGCGCGCGCTTCCTCGGCTGACGGATCGGCGTCGTCACTCTCCATACCAAGCATCATTCCTGCCGTGGAGTTATAGCGAACCTTGACCACGGACTCGACCTTCCACGGCAGCCGGCGATCGGCCGGCCGGGGCGGAAACATCATGCTGGTTTCGCCGCCAAAGGCGATCGCGCGCAGCATCGCCTCGGGAGCAGCCGCTGTCATCGCCGCCGGGATTGTGCAACTGGTGGCCGAGGCGGGCAGGACCACCTTCGCTGTCTGAAGCCGCGACAGGTCGGCCGGCGCAAGCAGTTCCGGGATATGGAGCGGGAAGCTCGGAACATCGCTGGAGCTCCACACCACCATATCGCCCGCTTTGTTCTGGCCAAAGGCATAGAGAAGATATCCCTTCGCATTGGGGATCGCATTCCATTGCAGGCGGCGCGCGCCCGTGCCGCCGGTGCCCGTGACGTGGAGCGGCGCAAGGAAGTCCTGATTGGCGTTCAGGCTGAAGCGAATGTCAGGCGTATAATTGCCGCGCACGACATGCTCGCCCACCAGCGACCCCGACGGGCGTTGCGGTCGCCCGCGACTGTTCGGCCACTCGCCATAGCTGCGGCTTGTCGCCGGCGAAGGCGGCTTCTGCCCAACGACCCGGTGCGCCGCAACCATTGCGGCGAACTGGCGGCCGCCATCCTGGCCCAGTTGGTAGGTGGTCGGCGCGCGTGCGGCCTCTCCGCAGCCGTGATAGACGACCAGTCGCGGGGTATCGCGCGGGAATTCCTCGCGCGGGCTCGATTCTGTCGCCTGACTGCGCTGGACACCGGCGAGCGGCAATCGATCCCCCGCTTTCAACCCGGCGGGGGGCAGATGGTCCGCGCTCGCCGTGCCGGTTGGCGTCCGGGTCGATCCCAATTGCAGCAACAGATCATGCTGCGCCGCTGATCCCCCGCTCATGGCGGCCATCATCGCCATCGGATCGGGCCGACCACCGCCCATGCCGGGCATGCCGACCGAAGTCCGGGCGGTCATCCAGTAAGTGGCGACAGGAGCGGGTTCGGTCTGAGTTAACGCGGGAGAAGCGCTGAACAGCAATGCGAGCGTGACGCCGCCCGCAAGTCCGGAGGCAATGCGGCTTCGAATCATCGAAATCTCTCAATCTGGTGACGGGAAAACTGGTGGCGCCCAATAGCCGTGACGCCGGGGCCGGGAGCGCGTTCTGCGACGAGCTTGCGACGAATGCGCGCCCGGGCAGCAGAAGCTGCAAATTGGTCGCATATTCTCCGCATTCGTCGCCATGCACGGGCCGGCCGCGATCGCGCACGTTACTTCGCCGACCTTTTCATGGAGTTACACGATGCGCGTTTCTTATCTTATCGTTGCGGCAACGGCGGCCGCTATAACGGTCCCGGCTACGGCTCAAGGCTTGCGCGGCATTCTGCGCGGCAAGCTCGAATCGTCCGTCCTCGACGTCATCAACAAGCCGCTGCCCGTACCGGCGCGGAAAAAGAAGGATCAGCCCCCCAAGAGCGAGACCCCTGCCGAGGAGGGGCAATCGGTTCCCGAAACGCCAGCCGAAGGCACAATCGTCGTGGCGGAGGACATGCCTGTGATTACCTCCGACGGCGCGCGCGTTGCGGTCGTGAAGCACACCACCACCGGGGGAACGAGCTATGCGCCGGACAAGACCTTTTTCACAGCCGATCCCTATTACCGTTTACGCCGTATCTATGGCCGCGAAGCGACGGTGCGCGGCGGCGCGGTCCACCTCAAGATGACCGCCGCGCAATATCGCGCGCGTAACCAAAACCCCGAAGGCTGATTGGGGGCCTGTCAGGCTGGCGTTGCTGCTTCGAGCAACAGCGGCATCGTCAGCACGACCCGCCAGCGATTATCCTCGGCTCCGCTCACCAGTGTCGCGCGATCGCCGAAATGAAACCGCAGGCGGTCGCGGACATTGCGCAAACCGGTGCCCGTCCCTTCTTTCGGTGCCGTGCTGACGAAATCATTCTCGATCCGGATTTCCAGCGCACCGTCTTTTGAGGACATATCGACCGTTATGGGAGCCGCGGCTTCCCGCCAGCTCCCGCCAAACTTGACCGCATTTTCTATCAGCGGCTGGAGGATCAAACGCGGCACATGGGCGCCGTACAGATTGCTTGGACAATCGATCGTCACGGCCAGGTTCCGGAAGCGCAGCACCTCAACATTGATATAGGCCTCGAGCGCCTCAATCTCTTCGTCGAGTTCCACCAGATCGGAACCGCCCATCGTAAGGCTCGCGCGATAAAAGCGCGCCAGTTCCGTGGTCATCGTCTCCGCTCTTGCCAGCTCGCGCTGCAGGATCAGTGAGGAAATAGAGTTCAGGGCATTGAACAGGAAATGCGGATTGACCTGAAGCCGCAGCGCGTCGAGTTCGGCGCGGTCCATCTGGAGTTTCGCGGCATAGGTTTCGTACATCTCGTCAAGCAGCGCCAGGGTCGCCGCGTAAAAGCCGAATATCCACAAATAGACGCGCATATTGAGCTTGAAAACAAGGTTGAAATCCAGGCCGATCGGCGAAATGCCAAGCGTTGGAATGGTCCCCATTACGCACGGCCCTATCCATCGCGTCGCGAGCCCGTCGAGCGACGTCTGCATCAGCGTGAATGCGACGGGCGCGAGAATGAAGATCCCGATGCGCAAAGCATTTCGCCGTTGTGGCGCCCTGTCGAGCAAAGCCTTCATCATCAGCATCAGGATCAGCCCATGCGCCGCCCAGATCGTAGCGAGAATTATTGCTTCGGGTGCAATCCAGGTTTCAAGCATGGCGTAGGCAAGCCAGATGATGCAGGCGAGAGACACGCGAGGGTGGCGGCGTAATAAGTCCATAGAGCTCGACCTAGCAGAAATCCCCATCTTGTACCCCTTTGACAACGCAGGCGTGTAAGGCCCGCGGCGACCTGTTGGCTATCTGCGCCATCGACCGTCCGCCGCCAATGCAGTGCGACCAAAACCGCCAGACTATCGATCAAGAACGCAGCGGTGATCTCTGTCGCATCGCAGTCGGCTTCCGTCGCTTTCGAGGGAAGCCCGCGCGCCGCACGACATACCACCGACGGCGCGTCCTTTCCCTCGCGAAGGGACGCGGCACGGCGGGACGAGAGAGAAAAACCGGCGAAGGATCACCTGCCATCGGGCCTCTCTCCGCACCGCCGCGCCACGCACTCACATCGTTCCGCCGACGCGTGATGCACAGATGTGCGCGGGTGTTTCGGCCGACGGGTAAAAAAGGGTAGAAGATGATCGAACGAAACCAGATGCTGGCCAAGCTGCTCCGCGGCACGACGGCGGTCTGCGCATTCTTGCCGGCAAGCGGCTTGCTGCTCGCAGCCCCGGCTTATGCGCAGGATCAGACGAGCGCAGAAAGCGTCGCTGCGGCGAGCACGCCGAGCTCCGTGGCCCCCGAAGCGCAGGATTTTGAAGCAGGCACCGACGAGGCCATTGTCGTAACGGGCTCGCTGTTCCGGCGCGCCAATGCAGAAACGCCCTCGCCCGTTACCGTCATCTCCTCGACAACGCTCGAGCAGCGCGGCTTCAATACCGCCGCCGAAGCACTGCAGCGCGTTACCGCCGGCAATGCGGGAACGATGACGCAGGGCTGGAATGCCGGTAACAATTTTGCCGCCGGCGCCAATGCCGTGGCGCTCCGCGGTTTAACCGTCCAGTCTACGCTGAGCATCTTCGATGGCCTCCGCATGGCGCCTTATCCGCTCGCGGACGACGGCCAGCGCAATTTCGTCGATCTCAACACGATTCCGAACGCCGTTATCGAGCGCATCGAAGTCGTCCGTGACGGCGCCTCGTCCACCTATGGCGCCGACGCGGTCGCGGGCGTCATCAACGTCATCACCAAAAAGCAGATCCAGGGCCTTCACGCCAACGGATCGGCTGGCATTTCGCAACGCGGCGACGCCGGCGAGGTGCGGTTCGATGCGACCTATGGCTTCGGCAACCTCGCCGAGCAGGGCTATAATTTCTACGTCAGCGGCGAATATCTGAAGCAGGATGCGTTGTGGGCGCGCGATCGGGGCTATCCCTTCAACACGGCCGACTGGAGCAAGATCTGCAACACGGCGAGCTCCTGCCTGCACAATCTCAACCCGAACGGCGTGAGCCCCGACGGATTCTTCAACGGCTTCTCCGCCGTTCCGGGTGTGGCCGCCGTTCGTCCGGTGACCACCGAGGGAGGCAGCATCGGTGCCGGTCGCTACTCCTATCTGAATTCGGCGGCGGGCTGCGGGCGTTGGGACACCATCCAAGTGACTCCCGCGCAGGTCGATGGCGCGGTGACGGCGCCAGCCAACGGCCGCGTGTGTACATATAATCCGGTCGCAGAATATACGATGCTGCAGCCCGAGGTTGAACGCTATGGATTCACCGCGCGCTTCACGGCGGATATCGGCGACGATCATCAGCTCTACGCGCAGGGTAACTTCTACCAGACCAACACCTTCTCATCATCGGCACCGCGCGGCTTTGCCGACCGTCCGACCGTTCCACGCAGCGGGGCCGTGTTTTATAACGTCATCGCGCCCGTCTATGTCTGCGCCGCCGGCGTCGGCACACTGAACGGCGTGGGAACCGGGTGCAGCGCGGCCAATGGCACGCTCAATCCGTACAACCCCTATGCGGCCGCAGGTCAGACCGCCCAGATCCAGTTCGTACCGGATCGTCCGACCACCGACGAAACGTCGGGGCGCTCGCTACGCGGTGCGATCGGTCTGTCGGGTTCGTTCGGGGGCAGCTGGCGCTATTCGGCCGACTTCACGGCATCGAACGTGCAGCTCACCCGCCTCCAGAATGGCTATGCGATCCCTCAGCGGATCATGGACGTCGTCGCGCGCGGCACGTTCAATTTCGCCAATCCCGATGCAAACCCGCAGTCGGTTTGGGATTATGTCATGCCGACGAACACCACCCGATCGGAATCGAACCTGTGGCAGGCAACCGCCAACGTCACGCGTTCGCTGTTCGAATTGCCGGGCGGCTCGCTCGAAGCGGCATTGGGTCTCGCCTATCGCCACGAATCGATCGATGCACCCAGCGCCAATCCCCAGAATGACGCGCATCCCTATGATCGCTATTATGTGATCAACGCAGTGGGCACTTCGGGCAGCCGCAACGTCTTCTCCGCCTTCGGGGAAATCAACGCACCGATCCTCGATCAGCTCGAAGTCAATCTGTCGGGCCGCTACGATGATTATTCCACCGGACAGAGCAGTTTCTCGCCGAAAGTGGGTATCAAGTTCACACCGATTCCACAGATTGCTCTGCGCGGCACCTGGTCAAAGGGCTTCCGCATTCCAAGCTTCAACGAATCCTTCGGCACCCCGACCACCGGTTTCGTGTCGCAGGGCGGCGGTACCTTCTGCACGACCTATGCCGCATTCTGCGCGGCGCATGGCAATAATGCCTATGCCACCGCGCCATTTTCGGTCGGCCTGACCAACGTCGGCAACCCGGAGCTATCACCGGAGCGGTCCGAAAATATCACGTTGGGCGCGATTTTCGAGCCGATTCCGAACCTGAGCTTCACGGTCGATTTGTGGCGGATCAAAGTGCGCGACCAGATCATCGGGGTCAGCAACATCGGCCCGGTCATCGAAGCCTACTACGCCAACAACGGCGTGGTGAACATTCCGGGCTTCACCGTGACCCCCGGCAATGTCGACCAGGCGAACCCCAACGCGCTGCCGCACATCGGCACCATCCTTGCCTCATATGCCAACGCCAACCGGCAGGAGCTTCAGGGTATCGATCTGGGCGCCCATGCGCGGTTCGACCTGACCGATGATCTGCGGCTGACGAGTTCGTTCGAGGCATCTTATCTCGACAAGAACCATCTGACGCTGGTCGATCCCCTTACGGGCGAAGCCCAGGATCCGCAGAAGTTCGAGGGGACGCTCAGCCCGTGCAACACGACGTCCTGCTCGGGTTCGCCGAAGTGGCGCGCCACCTGGCAGAACACCCTTGCGTTCGGCAACACGACCGTATCGGCAACGGCTTACTACACCGCCGGCTATCACGTCTCGCAAGTTGATTTCGGCGCGGCGCCCGGCGATTGCGAAAACGCGGTCGATGTGGGTGCAGCGGCCTATCCCGACGGAACCCCGGTGATGTGCAAGTCGAAGGCGATCTGGAACGTCGACCTGACAGCGTCGCAGAAGATCAATGACAAGTTCACCATCTATGCCAACGTCCTGAACCTGTTCGATACGAAGGCGCCCTTCGATCCGAACGCGGCCTACGGCATCTACGGCTACAACCCGGCGTGGGCCGGCCCGAACATCATGGGCCGCTATTTCCGCATCGGAGCCAAGGTCGACCTCTAAACTATCACAAACCCAGACCCTTTTCGGGGGCGGCGTTACGCCGCCCCCTTTTTTTGTGCGAATGATTGGCGGCGACACCGGCGTTGGTCCGCAGCGGCCAGCGGATGACG
>Ga0307414_10000351_pt1 | contig 25745 bp, 18 predicted proteins | sample DK1Ometagenome_FD_203804 | JGI IMG/M metagenome (GOLD analysis project Ga0307414, IMG submission 203804) | Maize rhizosphere microbial communities from greenhouse at UC Davis, California, United States - DK15-O-3 | ecosystem: Host-associated > Plants > Roots > Rhizosphere > Soil | place: USA... | reverse complement strand
GATCTCACCATAGCGGTGCTATGCCTCCATCTCCAAACAGCCTGATTTTCTTGCACTTTAAACCCTCACTACGAATCCTAATGCATAATCCGGGTTTAATCTCTTTACTGGCAGAAAAGGAGTTGATTTGGGATTACCTCCAACAGCAAGTGCAGATTATCGGCACTTGCTGTTTTTTCATTTAATCTTTTCTGCGGAATCATTCAATTTGTCTATATCTCCCCCTGACAAAGTCTATTTTACACACTCTTAGAGTTGTAGATTGTAAATACTTTTGAATTATTACTTACAATCAATTATAGACATATGGAAAATCAGGATTTCAAAATCTCACTTATCGTAGATGCTACACCTGAACAGGTTTTTGCTGCAGTAAATAATGTTCGGGGATGGTGGTCAGAAAACATTGAAGGAACAACAGATGTAGCCGATGCTGAATTCATGTATCATTATGAAGATGTCCATCGATGCATGCTAAAAGTAGTGGAACTCATTCCGAATGAAAAAGTAGTATGGTTGGTTTTGGATAACTATTTTAAATTCACGCAAGATGAAAATGAGTGGAAAGGAAACAGGATCATTTTTGAAATTTCAGAAAATGATGGTAAAACCAAGCTGAAATTTACACAACAAGGCTTAGTGCCAGCATATGAATGCTTTCAAATCTGCCAGGATGCATGGACGCATTACATTCAGAGTAGCTTAAAGGAGTTGATATTGACGGGACAGGGGAGTCCTACACCTAAAGCTGTAGAAGCTAAAAGCACAGAAAATCCTTCAGGAGTAAATTCTACTTCAAAAAGTATTTATCACCGGTTGTTGATTGAAACACCAGTTGAAAAAATCTTTAAAGCGCTCACTACCCAAGAAGGATTGGCAGGATGGTGGACTCCAGATACTATAGCTAAGCCAGAATTGGGTAGTATCTGCAGGTTTACATTTGACGATGGGTATTTCAAAGAAATGGAAATAATTGAACTTAAGCCTTATAGCAAAGTTAAATGGCGTTGTATTACGGGATATGAGGACTGGATAGGAACTGAAGTTTCGTTTGAGTTGGAACCACATCGCCTGGGAGCTGTTCTTTTGTTTCATCATGATGGCTGGAAGGAATATTCCAATGGATTTGCTTCTTGTAGTTACGACTGGGCTCTTTTCCTGAGAAGTTTGAGATTACTTTGCGAAATTGGAAAGGGGCAACCGTTTCCAAACTTCAACAATTAATTGAGGTAACTCACCTATTATTGATATTCAATTCACTTCCCTACAATTAAGACGTTGAAGGGTTGATTTGGACATAGATCTTTTGTAGATTTCTAAGAATAGCTTCTTAAATCGGAGATGACGCAAATGTCTCAGTGAGATCATATACCGTGTGAGACAGATTTAAGATTTATAAAAAATAATTGTAAACACATGAAATCGAGCATGTCTAAATCGACACACGTAGGGTGATTATACACCGTGCGAGATTCCATCCCGTTTTGTCGGGACAAGTCATGACCATTAAGAATCAAATTATAAACAGATGAAACATATCAGTATTTTGGTTCCTCTGGGGCAAAATAACCTTAGCAGCATTGTCGGAGCGTATAAAATTCTGAAGAGGGCTAATAGTTATGCTATAGATCACGGTAGGGAATCCTATAAACTAGCTTTGGTAGGCATATCAAGTGAAGTGGATTTTCATGAGGGGTTATTTTGTGTGAAACCAGAAGTACTGATTTCTGAAGTCTCCCGTACAGATCTTATAATTATTCCTTCGTTGAACCATAATTATGAACAGGCTATTGATGGGAATGAAAATTTGATCAAATGGATCGTAAAGCAATATAACAATGGCGCAGAGGTGGCTAGTATATGTACAGGAGCCTTTCTATTGGCGGCCTCTGGTCTGTTGGACGGGAGAAACTGCTCCACCCATTGGGCATTTGCAGATCGGTTTAGGAAGATGTTTCCAAAGATCAATTTACAGCCTGATAGATTGATTACCGACGAGCATGGCATTTATACGAATGGCGGGGGATATTCTTTTCTAAATTTGATGCTGTATTTGGTGGAGAAATATTTCGATCGGGAAACAGCTATCTTTTGTTCCAAAGTGTTCCAGATTGAAATGGATCGGAGCAGTCAGGCAGAATTCATCATCTTCAGAGGGCAGAAGACGCACGGAGACGAGCTGATCAAGGAAGCTCAGCATTACATTGAGTCTAATCTGCAGGAAAAGATATCAATGGAGACTCTATCTTCCGAGCTGGCAATCGGAAGGCGGAATTTTGACAGGAGATTTATTAAAGCTACAGGAAATACTCCGGTAGAATATGCTCAGCGGGTAAAAGTGGAAGCTGCCAAAAAAGCGTTTGAAAGTAGCAGAAAGCAGATCAATGAAGTAATGTATGAAGTTGGCTATTCAGATGTGAAAGCGTTTCGGGAGGTCTTTAGGAAAGTGACCGGCATGTCACCTCTGGAGTACAGGAGGAAATACAATAAGGAAGCAGCGTCTGTGTAGATAAGTAAATAGTGGCTAATCCAACGAAGATTTCAGAACAGATCCAATACTTTCATCAATCCAAGTTTTATGTGATCTAGTTCTGCTATAGATAGAACACCTAATCGTTTTCCAAACCTTTCTTTGGAAACGGATTTTACTTGAAAACAGTCCGCCACACTTTCTTTTGATAGACCGTTTTCTTTACTGGGGAAAAGTTTAATATGCCATTCCTTTACGTCTCTACTTGCTTCTGTAATTGGGACAACAACTTTTAATTGAAGTGATCCCATGCTATCGTGATTAACAATAATGGCAGGCCTTTTCTTATTTATTTCCTGACCAATTTTAGGAGCGAAATCAACTAGCCAAACTTCACCCTGTCTCATTCCTCAATAATATCTAAATCAATATCTGAAAAATCATTCGAAGATTTTTTATAATATTCAATGGTTTCAGGTTCATTGGCTTGTGATTCAATTCTTTTATAAATATCAGATCTATATTGGCGCAACTCATCGACTTTCTTTTGAAAATTGGATCTTTCATTGGCCGATCGGATCAATAACCCTTCTGGTTTTTCTTCTAGAATCACTTCATCCAAACCGTACTTCTTTACCAATTCGGCAGGAATAATTAGAGCTTTGCTATTTCCGATTTTAGTAAGTGTCTTAAGCATAATTTAATGTACGGAAATGTATTAACATTGTTTTAACATAACGGATTTATGTTTTCTAAAGAGGGATTCTACTCTCTGAATATAAATCATATGCGGCCACGAGTGCTTCGGATCCCTTCGCATCTGGATATAGCTCATAGTTATAGATTTCCCCGCGGTCTTCCACGTAGACTGGAGCATATTTTTCGTCATATACATTCCATAGTAACAGCATAAAATTATAGCTGATCTTACTTGCTCTTCCATCTTCTAACCAAGATTCAAAAAGTTCCTCTTTTATAGGTTTGGGATAATCAGGTCCTTCAAACATGGCGTAACTATTTTTAATGATAAAAATCTAAGTTCTTTTTTAGAAGGAAAATGCCTGCTGAACAATCCAGCAGGCATTTTCTTGTATCTCTAGGAGCATGTGGCAGATTTTATCCGAGTCAAATCTTGGCTAAAACTATTAACCTTGAACTTTCTTCGCTTCTTCCACCAACAGTTCATTCTCATCCGCCAATCCAGCAGCAATAAATGATTCAACTGCAGCATTTCGATCTTGACCTCTGTTCAAAAGAACACCCAAGGTGATCATCGCTCCGATACGGGTACCTACTTTTTTGGCCGCAGTTTGAAATAGAGGTTCCAATTCCTCATAGGTTACTTCTTCAGCAAGTCGGGCTATATCTGCTCTAGCTGCTGCAAGTTTATCACCAGAAAGATTGGTGTACTTCTTCGCTATTTTCTGAATCTCGTTCAATGCGGACCGTTGGCCTTGAGGTTGTCCACTGCCCTGGTTTACTTGCTTGATAGGCTCATTGGCAGGAGTGGTAGCTGGTTGTTGCTTTGCCCAGGAATCACGTAATCCTACCGTTTTGTTGAAGACCAACTTCTCTGCAGTGGAATCTTTGTCCAGCGTAAAGTAGCCCAATCGCTGAAACTGAAATTTATCGCCTATTTTGGCTTCTTTCAGATAAGGCTCCAAATAAGCTTCCTTAATCACTTTTAGGGAATCAGGATTCACGAATTCCATAAAATTCTTGTCTTCATGACTATCCGGCGCTTCGTCCAAGAACAGCCGGTCATATTCGCGGACTTCCGCTTTAATAGCATGGGGTATTGATACCCAATGAAGAGTACCTTTTACTTTTCGTGTACTTGCTTCAGTGCCGCTTCCTGATTTAGAATCCAAGTCAGCAGTACAGTGAATTTCAATAAAGTTTCCAGCTTCATCTTTCACCACAGATTCTCCTTTGATGATGTAAGCACTCTTCAAACGAACTTCATTGCCTAACGTCAACCGGAAAAACTTGCTTCCTGCTTCTTCTTTGAAATCTTCCCGCTCGATGTAGAGTTCACCGGAAAAAGGCAAATCATGCGTGCCTGAATTCGGGTCTTCAGGATTATTTTCTGCAGATAGAATCTCGGTTTTTCCAGCTGGATAATTGGTAATGACCAGTTTCACAGGATCTAAGACCGCCATTACCCGGGTAGCACTTTTGTTCAGATCCTCGCGGATGCAGTATTCCAACAGAGAAACGTCGGTCACACTGTCCCGTTTTGAGATTCCGGATAAATCCGAAAATTTGCGGATCGACTCTGGCGTATAGCCTCTTCTGCGCAAACCCGAAATCGTAGGCATGCGTGGATCATCCCAGCCAGTTACAGTCTTGCTTTGTACAAGTTCCAGTAGCTTACGCTTGCTCATGACAGTATAGCTAAGGTTTCTACGGGCAAATTCCCGCTGCTTAGGCCTTAACTTTGATGGATCATAGATTTGGTCCAGAAACCAATCGTATAATTCCCGGTGCATTTTAAACTCAAGTGTGCAAAGGGAATGTGAGACCTGCTCAATATAATCCGACTCTCCGTGAGCCCAATCGTACATTGGATAGATGCACCATTCGGTTCCAGTCCGATGATGTGCCTTTCGCACTATCCGATACAATATTGGATCGCGCATCAGCATATTTGGCGAAGCCATATCAATCTTGGCGCGGAGCACGTAGCTGCCTTGCTCAAATTCTCCAGCTTTCATCCGCTCAAATAAATCCAGATTTTCTTCTACAGGACGGTCACGGTAAGGACCAGCCACTCCGGGAGTTGTAGGTGTTCCTTTTTGCTCCGCCATCGCTTCTGCGGATTGCTCGTCTACGTAAGCCTTTCCCTCTTTGATCAGCTGGACCGCCCAATCATACATCTGCTGGAAATAGTCAGATGAATAACATTCCTCGGCCCAGTTGAATCCCAGCCATTGGATATCATTTTTGATAGCATCGACATATTCCTGTTCTTCTTTGGAAGGGTTGGTATCATCAAAGCGCAAGTTGACCGGTGCATTGTGCTGCTCGCCCAGTCCAAAATTAAGACAGATGGAGGCAGCATGGCCAATATGTAGATAGCCATTTGGCTCTGGTGGAAACCGAAAACGAAGTTTGTCCGGAGAGAAGCCAGCGGCCAAATCGTCAGCAATGATTTGTTCGATAAAATTTAGAGATGCGGATTCTTCAGTCATAAATCAAAATTATAATTCAAAATTAAGTCAAATGGATGGAAAAGCAACTAAAGAACTGGAGATGGAAGGTTGTAAAGTTATTTGTGGGAAGGTTGTAAAGTTCTAAAGTTGGAAAGGGGAAGGTTGTAACGTTAAGAGGTGGAAAATTGTAAAGTGAAAAAGGGAGAGGATCATACGAAAACTGAAATCGTAATACTTCGAGATTTACCACCGGGTTCTAGATACTTGATACGCATTACTTTCTACTTCCTGTCCTGGGCATAGGCTTTGTTTACTTTTGAATCAAAAACATACTATATGACCATAATTGGAAAGCTCGTAAAAGCCGGTATAGATATCACTGCAAAACTTCAATCAGAGGATGATAGTCCACAACGATATCAAGAAAATCAGCTTAGGGAGCTTTTAAGCCAAGCCAAAAACACAGCATTTGGAAAATATTATGGCTTTGAAGATATTTTAAGATCTTCCGATGTTATTTCAGCTTTTAGAAAAGAGGTGCCAATTTTTAATTATGACAAAATGCATGAGCAATGGTGGTCACGGCAGGAGCGGTTGAAAGATATCACTTGGCCGGGTAAACCAGCTTTCTTTGCCAGAAGCAGTGGCACCACTGGTAAAAGCAGTAAGCGGATCCCGATTACAAATGAATTCTTGGCTTCCATGAAGTCGGTAGGAACATCGATGATCAATTCACTCCATGAATTTCATTTTCCTGAGTCACTTTTTGAGTCAGAGATACTCATGTTGAGCAGCTCTGCGAGTTTAGATAAGAACGAACAGGGATTTCAAGAAGGCGAAATCTCAGGTATCAATGTGAGTAATTTCCCCGATTGGTTTGATATCTTCTACAAACCGGGAAAGGAAATCGCTTCCATCAGGGACTGGGATGAGCGTGTTGATGCTATTGCGGCCCACGCTCCAAATTGGGATATTGGGGCCATAGCAGGAATTCCCTCTTGGGTATTGCTCATGCTTCGGCGGATAATAGCGCGTCACCAGCTAAAAAATATTCATGAGCTCTGGCCAAACTTTCAAGTATATGCTTCAGGAGGAGTTGCCTTTGAAACTTATCGGGAAGATTTTGAAGCACTCTGCGAAAGATCCATAACTGTTCTGGATACGTATTTAGCTTCAGAGGGATTTATAGCTTTTACTTGTATGCCGGGCACAATGGCAATGAAATTGGCGTTGCACCACGGCTATTTCTTCGAGTTTATTCCCTTTGATGAACGGGGAATGAATGAATCAGGAGAGCTGATAAGCGATCCATTGGTGTTTGGAATTGACGAAGTAAACCTTGGGGAGGAATACGTTCTTGTGTTAACCTCCTGTGCAGGTGCATGGCGTTATATGATTGGTGATGTGGTACGTTTTGAAAGCCTGAGCCCACCCCAGATTAAAATCACCGGACGTACTAAGTTCTTTCTAAATGTAGTTGGTTCGCAGCTATCTGAAGAGAAAATGGACAGTGCAATCTTGGAACTGGCAGCGCTTAGTGGAAAGACGATCAATGAATATATGGTAGCAGCAATCAAAAATAAAAATGGCGACTATATCCATCAGTGGGTATTAGTTTCCGATTTGCAGTCCGAAGGTTTAGCAGAGAAACTTGATGAACTGCTAAAATCAGCAAATAAGAACTATGCAGTTGCACGATCTAAAGCGCTGAAGGGAATAGCTGTGAAAGTTATCTCTAAAGATCAATACACAGATTACCTTGCCAAAACCAATAAAAAAGGGGGCCAGACAAAGACTCCAAAAGTCATGGAGGCAGATAAAATGGAGATCTTACTTGAATTTATAGCTCAACCTTAGGAAGTACAGGGATACGCTCTTCTGGACAAAGCTCTGCGCCTTGCACCGACATGTAGTATTTCCTCAGTTGATCCTGATATTCCTGGGAAATAAAGTCGCTTTCCATCAGGTACTTTTTGGTTACGATAATTTCGTCTTTAAAGCCATGGCGGATAGCGATACTATCTGCTTCATGCTCCCGCTCCCGCTTGTATTCGTCGGAGAGGGAATAGCGGATTCCATACGCGATCATCCCAGCATTAGAATGATTTTCATAATCTATAATATGCCCCAGTTCGTGAGCAAACCAGCCCCTTAAGACTTCTTCCGGAAGATCCGACAAATATAAATTTCCCGACCCCAAGACTTTTTCGGCTACATGTAATCTATACTGGCGGGTACTTCCAAATACCTGACTCAGGTCTATTACTGGTCTAGCTTCCATAGTGGAACTGGTCAAGTCCATCTGTACGACTTCAAATCCATAACTATGAAGAGATTTATAATCCTTCCAAACTTCGAGAAAAGCAGTTTTGATTTTTGGATTGGTACCTGCAGAGAAGGTTGGAGAATCTGTAGACAGGGGAGGGGTAGTGTAGAATAAATACGGAAACACTGCTAATACGATGAGGATCAATGCTGCCGCTAAAGCTTTGTGTTTGAATTGCATTGTGTAAAAAGCCACAAAGAACATACCAGTGGGATGGAGGCAGGAATTAGACATTAAAAAAGGCGATAAACTTCTCAGGTTTCCAAAACCTCGAATGTCAGATTTCAACTAATTTATAGTGCGTATTAATGCGTAACGGCGTTTTTTAAATAAAATATACATTTAGATAAATCCTATACTATTACAGGTTTAGGAGAATCTATAGTACAGAAAGTTGTTTTTAATGAATCGCATTTGAAATTTCTCAGGAGCTGGACGACACTAAGATAGTGTTAAATCAGATGTTCAGAACAAGTTATATGAAATTAGCTATCTTGAGCTTGCAGAGTTTATTTTAGCGACTATCATTTAAAAAAATCACATCCTACTAATCCCAACTACACTTACCTTGACCGAACGCCAAATATAGAATGGAAGCAAAGCTGGCATGATGATTACCTGAAGTGGATATGCGGATTTGCCAATGCCAACGGTGGCATAATTTATATTGGGAAAGATGATCAGGGCAAGGTGGTTGGTTTAGATAATTATCAGGTACTTTTGGAGTCTCTCCCCAATAAGACCCGCAATTCCATGGGGATCATCTGTGACATCAATTTATTGGAAGAGAATTTCCTGAAGTACCTAGAAATTAAAGTCAATCCTTATTCTGTTCCCGTCTCGCTAAGAGGGCGATACTACTACCGCACCGGCAGTACCAAAATGGAATTGACTGGTGTGGAACTGAACGAGTTCTTGCTCAAAAAAGCAGGAAAGACTTGGGATGATGTGATTGAGGAAGGGGCAGGAATTGAGGATATTGACGAAAAAAGTCTGGCACAATTCATCGAAGACAGCAAAGTAAAAGGAAGGCTTCCCGACACCAAAGGATTATTTACCTTACAGATATTGGATAAGTTGCGCTTGATGGATAAGAACAAAGTGAAGCGGTCTGCATTGATACTTTTTGGACAAGATCCCGGACGTTTCTTTCCAAGTATACTCGTTAAAATCGGCCGTTTTGGAAAGGACAGTACAGATTTGAAGTTTCAGGAAGTGATAGAAGGCAACTTGGTTTATTTACTTAATGAAGTGCAAGTTCAACTCAATTACAAGTTCCTTACCCGCCCGGTAGAATTCGTCGGGATGCACCGAATAGAAAAGGATGAATATCCGGTTGAGGCATTTCGGGAAATGCTGCTCAATGCATTGGTGCATAGAACGTATATGGGAGCTCCAATTCAGATTCGGGTCTATGATGATAGATTAACTATCTGGAACGAAGGTGCTTTGCCTCATGGCTTAGATGCCGCAAGTTTGAAGAGTGAACATAATTCCAGACCTAGAAATCCTAAAATAGCAGATGCTTGCTTTAAGTCAGGTTATATTGATACTTGGGGAAGAGGTACGTTGAAAATTATCGATGCCTGTGCTGAAGCGGGGCTACCTGAACCTGAAATTATAGAAAAAGATGGGGGTGTGCAGGTGACTTTATTTAAGCAAGTCAAAGACAGGTTGGTAGATGGGTTGGTAGATGGGTTGGTAGAAAGTCAGGAGAGGATTGTGAAATTAAAGGTAGAAAACCCAAAAGTGAGTAAAAGAGAACTGGCTGAAAAGATCGGTATAAGTTCTACTGCAATAGACAAAAATATAAGTACGCTGAAGAAAAAAGGTATAATCAAGCGGAAGGGAAGTGACCGTTCCGGCCATTGGATCATCATCAAAGGTGTGAGTGGATGACAAAGTAGGATATAACTACAAAATTTATTGTTTAGTAAAAATCGGGCTTATCTGATTGATTATGAACGCCTTGAATATTTATTCCAAAACAATTCGAGAAATTAATGATTTTATTTTGCCACGGAGATTTTCCACAACCCATATAGCATATCCATTCGTTGTAAACCTTTTGTAGAGGAAGATGTACGAATAAAATCCAAATATGTTGGATTTTAGATTGTCCAAGTGTCAATCTAGTCTGAAATCACAGAAATACATAAAGGAAGTCGTTCTAATGGCTATCCGGAAATAATTGTTACATAATTTATATTATGTTAAATAAAATTTACAATTACCCTCCATTTCACTTTTATTTTTAACTTAAGGCTTGGATTCGCTTTTACCCCAATCAGTAGCTTTATGACTAACCAACTTCCCCGACTGGGGCTTTTTCTTGGACCTCTAGCCTTTCTGTTGATTTATTTTCTCGTTGCCTCTCCCGGATTAAGTCCTGAAGCTCTGGCTATGCTCGCACTTGCTGCATGGATGGCGATCTGGTGGATCTCTGAAGCAATTCCAATTGCCGCCACAGCTTTCCTTCCGCTGATATTCATGCCTTTGCTGGGAATATTGCCCATCGGTGACGTATCCAGTAATTACATGCATCCCACGGTCATGCTCTACATGGGTGGCTTCCTCCTGGCCACTGGAATAGAGAAATGGAATCTGCACCGCAGAATCGCGCTTAACATAATAAATTTATTGGGAACCGACCTTCGCCGTATCGTTTTGGGATTTATTCTCGCAACAGGTATTCTATCCATGTGGATTTCCAATTCAGCCACGTCGCTGATGATGCTTCCGATTGGCCTCGCGGTGGTGAATCAGTTTAAGAATCAACTCGGAACAGGAAAATTGGCGATTTCTGAAAGTTTGGGCAAGAATATCATGCTTGGAATTGCATACGGAGCATCTATTGGAGGTTTGGCGACCTTGATCGGAACACCTACGAATACTATTGTGGCTGCTGTGGTCAAAGATCTATATGGTTACAGTATTGGCTTCAACGAATGGATGCTTTTTGGGCTTCCATTATCTGTGACTATGCTATTTCTTTGCTGGTATTTCTTGGTTAGTAAAGCAAATCCCCTTCCCAGAAATTTCAGTTTGAGCGATGGGAAAAGCATAATTGCTGTGCAACTCAAAGCGCTCGGGAAAATTAGTTTTGAAGAGAAAACGGTGATGATCGTTTTTGGCTTAGTGTGTTTAGCTTGGATTACACGGAGTTTTTTTCTAGAGTTGTTCATCCCGGGTATAGATGATACTATTATTGTGCTGACGGGTGTGGTGCTACTTTTTGTGCTTCCCTCCTCTTCCAGAGAAGAACGGATTTTGGACTGGAAAACCGCTGAGCGAATTCCATGGGGCGTATTAATCCTTTTTGGTGGTGGACTGGCATTAGCGGCTGGTTTCCAGAGTACTGGATTAGCTGAATGGATCGGTCAGAAGTTTACGTTATTGGAAGGAATAAGCTTCTTCCTGCTTTTGCTGATTATCATTGCTTCAGTGAATTTCCTTACAGAAGTCACTTCCAATGTGGCGACTGCTTCCATGTTACTTCCGATTTTGGCTTCTGTTGCGATGAAACTTGATCTCCATCCTTTTGGGCTGATGGTCGGTGCGACGCTGGCGGCCAGTTGTGCCTTTATGCTTCCTGTGGCTACTCCTCCGAACGCGGTGGTTTTCGGTTCAGGTTATCTACGGATGAAGGATATGGTGAGTGCCGGTTTCTGGCTGAATATTATTTCCATTATTCTGGTTACGCTGATGGTGTACTTTGTGCTGCCGCTGATGTGGGGAATTGATTTAATGGAGTATCCATTTTAGGGTTTGTGAAGGTTGAAAAGTTGAAATGGTGATCTACGGCCAACGGACGACAGGTGACAGTACGTTATTTGCTCCTCAAATTTATGAGAAGGAAAGTTAAAAGGTTGAAAAGTTGGAAGGTGGTAAAATTAGATAATACTATAATACTTCCTACTATTTTCCCTGATTAGAAATCGACAAAGTAAGGCCAGTCTGCAGGCAATAAACGAATGATGAAGGTAGATTACAGGGCTACGCCCCTCGGCTTCTCTATCTATATGTACTTGTTTCCTAATAAGATGACAGGGCTACGCCCCTTTTCAATCGAATCTTCATACTCGATACTTGTCCTTCCTACTCCTTACTTGATTCATTTCCGTCTCCGGTTTTCCAGAACCCGATATGACGCATCATACATCATGCACCCCACATCACGCAATTATCATCCATCACCCAACACCTAAGAAACTCGTCCCTCAATTCCTCCTATTCGTCACATTCTTTTGTAAAGACTTTTCTATGCAACTATTCTTGAACTTTCAATTAGGAAGAGAATTAATGAACACTAAGAAAGTCTTTTATTTGCTGATCCTTTTGGCCGTTATTTACAATCTGCTACTCATGTACCACGATGGTAATAATGCGAATAATACTGGTAATGTAGGAAAGACTTCTATAATTGTTCAATCATCAAATCTAGTTGAAGAACTATAGTTTAACTTATTTATACATAATGTTTTATGAAGTCTAAAAGATTTGTGTTCCGGGACATTGAATGGTGGATTGCTACCTTTGTTTTCTTGATCATTGTGCTGACTAACATCATCATTGGGATATCCCATAGTCAGATAGAACGCTTCTTTGGGAGTGTTTTCATGCCCATAGTGGTGTACATCGGATTCTACGTGATGCATCTGGTAGTCCTACCCAAGTTCCTGAAGGATAAAAATGTTACCCATTTAATCCTGTTCAGTATCCTCACTGCCGCAATTACGGGAGCGTTGTCCGGAGTCTGTGCTGCGGCATTAGATACAGATGCAGAACGGTTTTTTAGGTTTTACTTTAGCATCCTGGCACTGTATCCGGGTTATCTTCTGACCGCGATGATGCTGCGAAAAATGCTCTTGCCACCTAATTTTAAAGATTATCATCTTTACAACAGCATCAGGCTGTTCATGATAGTAATCTTTGTTTCAGTTTTTCTTTTTGCAGCGCAAATATTTGTTCATCCAGCGGTATTGGTGATCGTATTCATGGTTATTCCCGGGGTTTCTGTATTCATTTGTTACAATTATTATTTGTTATACAGAAATAGACTTGCAGGAAAAATCAAAGCTTATCGCTGGTTTCTCTGGTCATTAATCAGCATTATCTCTCTTGTATTTTTTATCATCGCTGTAGAAGAAAAAGTACCGGAAATCATGTTGCTGGGTCTTGGAATGATTCTCCTTTTGGTTTTCGTGATCTTTCCGATCTCTTCTCTGATCTTCAAAAAATACGAGGATTACGTAGGTAAAGTCGATAACCTATCGTTACAAGTGAATCAAAGTACTGCCAACTTAAGCTTTCTCCGCTCCCAAATTAACCCACATTTTCTTTTTAATGCATTAAACACGTTATACGGGGCCGCGTTGATGGAAAATGCAGAGAAAACTGCAGACGGAATTCAAAAACTGGGTGATATGATGCGGTTTATGCTGCATGAAAACCAGATGGACAAAATTCCACTGACCAGAGAAGTCGACTACCTTCGGAATTACCTGGATCTGCAGATGCTCCGCTTCAGAAATGAAGCTAATCTTGAAGTTGACATTAAGCTATCTGATGAAATCTGCGAAGGAAATATTGCTCCCATGTTATTAATACCATTTGTAGAAAATGCCTTTAAACATGGAATAAGCACCAAAAGCAAGTCTTGGATCAAGATCAACTTAAGGTGTCTCAAAGGATCTGTACATCTGGATGTGGTCAACAGCATTCACCCTAGAAAAATTACAGAAGATCCCCGGGATGAATCTGGTATTGGGCTTGAAAATGTGAAGAGCAGATTAGCTCATTTTTATCCACAAAAACATAACTTGACCCTTGTGGCGAATGATACAGAGCATTTTGTACACCTTTCTATTCAACTATGACACAAATCTCTAATTTCCTTTACCAAAAATATTCAAGTTAATGATTCAGGCCATTGCAATCGACGATGAATCCATGGCATTGGAAGTAATTAAATCACATGCTTCCAAAATACCATTTATAGAGCTGGTTGAAGTATTTACAGATGGAGTTCAGTCCTTGGAATTTTTGAAGTCCAATCCCGTTCCACTGGTATTTTTGGATATCAATATGCCAGATATTTCCGGTGTAGATTTAGCAGCGTTACTTCCAAAAGAGACCATGGTCATCTTCACCACTGCCTATTCAGAGTTTGCGGTTCAAGGATTTGAACTGGAAGCGACAGATTACTTACTCAAACCCTTTAGTTTCAGCCGTTTTTTAAAGGCTTGTCAAAAAGCTCAAGAATGGCTGGAACTGCAGCCTACCGGAAATCAAAAGTTCATGTTTATCAAGACATCAGACGGGCAAGTAAAACTTCGGTTTGATCAACTGCTTTGTTGTGAAGCAACTGGTAACTACGTAACTTTTCACCTCTACACCGAAAAAATTCTCAGCCGTTTGACATTAGCTGAAATTGAGAAGTCGCTACCCTCCTACTTCCTTCGTACGCATAGATCCTATATTGTGAACGCCAACCTGGTTGAAAAAACAGAGCGGCACCAACTTTCACTGGGAAATTTTATAGCTCCGATAAGTAGTTCTTACATGGATCAAGTGATGGAGTATTTTAGGTAATTTATAGTCCATGGTAAGTCCACAGGCGACGGACGACTGTCCACTAGCTTTTAATTAAGATTTGCGAGATACGATTTACGAGATCTCTGCCTCTAGGCAGATTGATTGGTTCTCTCGAATTTATTCAATGCCAACTGATAACTGTGACTGAACACTTGATTTTTCTGTCTTCATACCCTGACTTTTTTTCCTCTTATTTCCCTGGATACCGGAATTGAGTTCGACCCACTTTGGGGTCGGTATTCTGTTTGGCCTTTTTCTTTATATTTATAGTTTAACGCCGTTGGCGTTGATTCAGGCCTGCCCTTTGCTGCCGTTCGTGTCCATAGGTAGGTATAGAAATCTGAACTATAACCTCTGAAATCTGAAACCAGTTGCAGTGGTCAATGTTCGGCGTTCAATTTGTAAAGTACTGTAGCCAACGTGAGTGTCTCCACTCATGTTTTCCAATCCTTATTGCTGCCATTCTATTTCAGGGACGTACATATCCCTACATCCTTCATCCATCACCCCACATCCACATCCATCACCCCACATCCATCATCCCCTAAAACGTATCGATATAATCCTTTTTATACGCCAGCGGAGTTTTGCCCAAGCGATCCTTAAACTGCTTATTGAAATTAGAAAGCGTAGGAAAGCCGCTCTCAAAGCAGACTTGACTAATATTCAAATCACCTTCCTGAAGTAGTTTCCGGGCATTACTGATCCGTACATCTCCCAGGAAATCAGAGAAGGACTTGTTCACGTGTGATTTAAAGTAACGACTAAAGGCACTTTCGGACATATTGGCCAGGGAAGCCACTTCTTTCAGCGAGATCTTATTTTTATAGTTTTTCAGGATGTATTCAAGAATCTCTCCCATCTTGTCCTTCTCTGGTTCGGGCTGCTTATAGGAATAATTAACCTGTGAGATGGTGTTGATTTCGGTGGACTCTGCAAGTGTGGCCAATATTTCCATGAGCATAATGATGCTTCGTGTACCCTTTAGTCTGACCAACTCCTTCATCATACCGATCACTTTTTTATTGGTCTTTCCGGTGATTTCCAAACCCAGGCAAGACTTGTCCAAAAGTTTTGCAACATCTGCGAATTCTTCTTTTTCCCACGCATTTTTACCTAAGAAACTATCTCCAAAATATATAACTATCCCATGCGTATCTAATCCATTAGACAGATCAAAATATTCATTGTCACTCCGCCAGACATGGGGCAGCCCCGGGCCTGTCAGCACCAATTCTCCACCTCGAAATGATCTGATATCATCACCTATATATCTGGTACCACTTCCTTTCAAAATAGCGAATAACTGGTATTCAGGATGCGCATGCCAGTGCCGGTCGAAGTACGGCTCCCTCATGTCTCTGATAACGAATACCTTATTATCAGGAATACTCGATTTTTGTAATGGTTTTTTCATTTCTACTAATTGCTTTCCAATGGTAATAGTAGCATTTTCTTTGGTAACTTGACATAATTCAGTCACTAATTAAGCTGAAACAGGAAGAACAGATAATTTAAATAGTCCAATTTAGTTGGCGAAATAAACGATCTATTCTTGATATGATTTTAAGAACCCAAAATTTACCAAAGTCCCGCTGGTTGGGCGTGGTAATGCTATCACTCCTCTTTCTTGTGGGGTGTAATGCCAAAGGCGACAAAAGTTTTTTGTCTTCCACAGAGCCTAGACGCGTAGAAATACTTGTTTTAGGTCATGACAGTGAACATCATAATTCTGAGAAATTGATGATGTACCTCGCTACTCCCCTATTTCAAAAGGGGATAAATCTCACGTACACCGCAGATGTAAATGATCTTAATTCTGCCACCCTCAACAATTATGATGGGCTGATGATTTATGCAAATCATGAGCAGATTACAGCTGAGCAGGAAAATGCATTGAAGGCCTATGTGGAAGGAGGCAAAGCGTTGATTCCAATCCATAGCGCTTCATTCTGTTTCCAGAATTCACCTTGGTACATCGGAGCAGTGGGTGGTCAGTTTAGCACTCATGGTACTGGCGATTTCACAGTGGATATAGTGGATGCTGAACATCCCGCTATGAAAGGCATTAAGGAATTCGAAACTTGGGATGAGACTTATGTCCATAGCCAATTGAACCCTGACATGCATGTGCTCATGGAGCGTGTGGAAGGTGATCACAAGGAGCCTTACACTTGGGTGAGGAATCAAGGTGAAGGACGTGTATTCTATACAGCCTATGGACACAACGAAAAGACTTGGGAAAAACCTGAGTTTCAGGATTTAGTGGCCAATGGTATTCTATGGGCTGTAGGTGATGATGTCAACAAGCTCTTGGCGGATTACAATATCCCAACGCCAACTTTTGAAGATGCAGAGATCCCTAATTATGAGAAAAGAGATCCTGCTCCGAAATTTCAGTTGCCGCTTTCTCCGGAAGAATCCATGAAACTGGTTCAGGTTCCTGTTGGATTTGAACTGGAGCTGTTTGCTTCCGAACCAATGATCATCAACCCTATCGCCTTCACATGGGATGAACGCGGAAGGCTGTTTGTGATCGAAACGGTAGATTATCCAAACGAGATCCGCAAAGAAAGCGGAGATGATGTGATAAAAATATTAGAAGATACTGATGGAGATGGTAAAGCTGATAAGTCAACTGTCTTTGCAGAAGGGTTAAATATTCCTACTTCAATCACTGCGGTGAATGGTGGCATGCTGATCTCGATGGCTCCTGACTTCGTATTCTTAAAAGACACAGATGGGGACGATGTAGCCGATGTACGTGAAGTAGTGATGACTGGATGGGGGAAAAGCGATACACATGCCGGACCTTCTAACCTGAAGTATGGATTTGATAATAAAGTATGGGGTGTGTTGGGCTATTCAGGCTTCCAAGGAAATGTGAGCGGTGTGGATCATTCGTTCAGTCAGGGAGTTTATCGGTTTAATCCAGATGGCACCAACCTTGAATATTTGGGCCATACAAGTAATAATACATGGGGTCTTGGTTTTACTGAAGACTTTGAAACATTTATATCTACTGCCAACGGGCAGCATTCAGTGTATTTCTCCATGGAGAATAATTTCCTGAAAAGACCTATTTACCAAGGTTCTGCTAATACCGTCCATGGCATTGATACGCATTATGATATGCCGCACCTGACTCCATTCTTACGACAGGTTGATTGGCATGGAAGTTATACAGCTGCAGCTGGTCATAACTTCTATACTGCAAGAAGTTTTCCGAAGGAATATTGGAACAAGATTGCGTTTGTAGCTGAGCCAACAGGCAGGGTACTTCATAATGCACAGGTCAATCCAGAAGGGTCTGGCTTTACCGAAAAGAACAAGTTCAACATCCTGGCCAGCTCTGATGAGTGGTTTTCTCCTGTACATGCAGAAGTCGGGCCTGATGGGTCTCTTTGGGTAGCAGATTGGTATAACTTCATCATTCAGCACAACCCAACTCCAAGAGGCTGGGAAAATGGCGAAGGGAACGCTTACATCAACCCAATGCGCGACAGGCAGCATGGCAGAATTTATAGGCTGACTTATAAAGGAGGCGAACCATCTAACTCTTTTGACCTTCAGGATGCTTCGTCAGACGAATTGTTGAAAGCATTGGGAAGTAACAACATGTTCTGGAGATTGACTGCTCAGCGTTTGATCGTAGAAACAAAGAATATGGAGACGCTGGAGGGACTTTATGCGATCATCGGCAATCAGAGCGTAGATGAAATTGGATTAAATGCTTCTGCTGTTAATGCACTTTGGACCCTTCACGGACTAGGAGTATTGGATGGAAGTAACAGTGATGCACAGAAGATTGTCGAGAAAGCGTTAAGACATCCATCGGCAGCAGTTCGGAAAAATGCAGTTCGTGTATTGCCACGTAATGAGGAAGCTTTGAAAGTGGTGCTCGCTTCCAATCTGTTGGAAGATCCGGATCTTCACACGCGCAAGCATGCATTCTTGGCGGTTTCTGAAATGCCATTCTCCCAAGAAGTTGCAGCGGAATTAGTAAAAGCTGCAGAAGCTGAAGAAAATCAAAAAGATGCGTACATGCCACAGGCAATTTTTGCTGCAGTGCTGGCCCATCCTACAGCTTTTGCCGAACGGGACAATGCAAATGCATTGAGTGCATCTGGGGAAGACCTTAATCTTTCGGACAGGATTTCCAGAAGTTTAGTTGCTGAGCAATACAATCTGGATCAGCGGAATACCATTCTCTTTCCACCAGATCCAGCTGGAAAAGAAATTGATATCAGGATCATCGTATCTAAAGGAGATGATGAAATGAGAGGAATATTGGCTGCACAGGGTAATGGAACAAACGGATATAGCTTATATATCTATGAGAATGCAGTTCATTTTGCGATAGCACAAGAAGAGAAAGTAGAAATCATCAGTTCCCGTAAAGGTCTACCAGAGGAGCAATTTACAATAGACGCTTCCCTGAAAGAAGATGGTAGTATGAGCCTGAAAGTCGATGGAAAAGAAGTCGCTAAAGGTAAAACCAAAGGATTATTCACAGCCATGCTGGCTCCAGAGCGGGTACGTGTGGGTCAGTATGATAGCAAAAACCGCATTGGCAAATATGAAGGGGACTGGTGGTTCAATGGCCGGCTGAGCAACAAGTCGAGCTTAGCCTTGAAGAAGCCGGGAGCTGGAGTGATCCAAGAAACAGCCACCGCAGCAGAGAAACCATCTACAACCACTGCAACTGGTACTGTGATCAAAGTTGGGGTAATCCCACATGAAATGAAATTTGACAAACCTACTATCACGGTGAAAGCTGGGTCTCAGGTGACTATTGACGTAGAAAATCCTGATTTCATGCAGCACAATTTTGTGATTGGTAAGCCAGGTACATTGGAAACTATTGGAAAAGCGGCAGACGAACTTGCCCGTGATCCTAAAGGGGCGGAGAAAAACTTTGTTCCTGAGATTCCGGAAGTGATTGTAGCCACACGATTGGTAGATCCAAACGGAAAAGAAAGTATTGTCTTCAATGTGCCAAATGTACCGGGAGAGTATCCATTTGTATGTACAGTTCCAGGGCACTGGAGATTAATGAACGGTATCATAAAAGTAGAATAACTAATGAGTTTAGACGTAAAATTTGGAGTAAGCACTTGGTTATGGACCTCACCGTTCAATACGGAAACGTTGGGCCTTTTGCCTAAAATCAAAAATTTTGGATATGATGTGGTGGAAATTCCTGTAGAAGATCCAGCCTTGATCGATGTCCGGGAAGTAAAGAAAGGGTTAGCAGATAACGGTTTAGAAGCCGTTATCTGTGGGGCCTTTGGTACCAGCCGTGATTTCACAAACGAAGATCCATCCTTCCACAAGACCAGTTTTGATTACATCAATCAATGTTTTGAAATTGCTGCTGAACTTGGGGCTAAGTTTGTGGCCGGTCCTATGTATTCGGCCGTTGGCAAAGCAAGGTTGGTGTCGCCAGAGCAGAAGAAGGTGGAATGGGACCGCGCAGTCTCCAACTTGAGAAAAGTCTGCGAAAATGGCCGAAAGTTTGGATTGGACATCGCTTTGGAAACATTGAACCGCTTCGAAACCGATTTGATCAACACCTGCGAAGAATTGATGGAACTGATCGGCGATATCAATGAGCCTGAGGCAAAAGTGATTTTGGATGGCTTTCACATGAACATCGAAGAGCCGAATCCTGAAGCTGCTATTAAACTCGCTGGGGATAAACTGATTCATTTTCAGGTATCAGAAAACTATCGCGGCACTCCTGGCACAGGTCAAACTCCTTGGGCAGCCTACAAACGTGGGCTGGAAGCGATCAATTACAAAGGAGTGATTTCTATAGAAAGCTTTACACCTGAAGTGAAAGAACTTGCAGGAGCAGTTTGTATTTGGAAACCATTGGTGCCAAGTCAGGACGGCTTTGCAAAGGAAGGCTTGGAGTTTCTGAAGACTTGGGCAGCGGAATAAGTTGTAAAGTGTCGTTTAACATTTGAGGTTTCCAAAACCTCGAATGTTTTGTTCCTAAATCCATTGGGCTTTCCAAAACCTCGAATGTTTTGTTCCTAAATCCATGATAAAGAAACCGAATGACATATTTACATAAAACCTTCGGGGTCAGAAAAAGACCCCAAAGGTTGATTGATACGAGTGACTTAACATTAAAATAACCTTTGAATTAGAAAATAATGAGTAAGAAACCATTCAACATCGCCATTGTAGGCCTTGGATTTGGAGCAGAGTTTATTCCAATTTACCAGAAGCATACCCTTGCAAATATGTATGCGATCTGCCAAAGAAATAAAGAAAAGGCAGAAGAAATCGGTAAAGCATTTGGCATCGAAAAAATATACACGGATTATGATGAATTGCTTAAAGATCCGAATGTGGATGCTGTGCACATCAATACTCCTATTCAAAATCATGCAGAGCAATCCCTTAAAGCTCTTCGCGCAGGCAAGCATGTAGCTTGTACAGTACCGATGGCTACTTCGGTGGAAGACTGCAAGGCGATTGTGGAAGAGACAGAAAGAACGGGGCTCACCTACATGATGATGGAGACGGTGATCTATAGCCGAGAATTCCTCTTCGTTAAGGAAATGTACGAGAAAGGTGAACTGGGCAAGATCCAGTTCCTCCGGGCTTCACATCAGCAAGAAATGGCCGGATGGCCTGGCTATTGGGAAGGCTTGCCGCCAATGCACTATGCAACCCATTGTGTGGGGCCTGTATTAGCATTGCCAAAGGCACAGGCGGAATATGTGTCCTGTTTTGGCTCAGGCAAAATTGATGATAATCTGATTGAAAAGTACGGCTCCCCCTTCGCCATTGAAACGTGTCATATCAAGTTTAAGGATTCGGATCTAGCTGCAGAGGTGACCCGATCTCTTTTCAATACAGCAAGACAGTATCGCGAGAGTTTTGATGTGTATGGTTCCAAAAAATCATTCGAATGGACGCTGATTGAGCATGACGATTCTGTGATCCATACAGGAGAAACGCCAGAAAGGGTAAAAATCCCTGATTACGCGCACCTATTGCCTGAAGAAATTGGTTCGTTCACTACAGCTGGAGTGTATGATGGAGATGATAATCAGCATTTATCTTTTATCCAAGGTTCTGGTCACGGAGGTTCGCATCCACATTTAGTGAATGAATTCCTGAATGCTTTGAATGAAGAAAGGCCTGCCTACCCTGATGCACGTCAATCAGCAAATATTACCTGTGTGGGAATTTTGGCGCATGAATCAGCAATGAATGGCGGAAAGATCATTCCATTACCGGAATTCACATTGAAGAAATAATTCACCCTTTGGGTTTTCTAATAAGCATCTAAAAACTCTGATTATCAATAGTTTATGTTAAAATATTTAAGTAAAACTTAAAGTTCTGAAAAAGAGAAAGGAGAAAATCAGATAAATAGATTGGGTTATAAGATGTAAAAGTGGTAGAACGTTCTACCACTTTTTTTATTAATTAGCGCTAATACATTTTCTGATCACAGCACCTTTTAAGGGGAACACATTTTTATAGATTAAATTATTCAGAACTAAATCCTCTACTGTCCTAAACATTTTATCAAACTTCCAATTTCTGACTTTATAATAAAAATCTACTCTAACTCGAGTATTAATAATAAAACATTGGAGTTATTAGTGAATTTATATTGAAGAAGCTAAACATTCTATTTTAATGTAATAGAGCTCAAAATCAACAAACTTTTATATTTTAAGTATTAGCAATCAACTATTCAAATTTTAAAGTATTTTCATAATTAGATGTTAAAAACACATAATAATGGATACAAATTTAAAAACAATAGCCTATGAGCAACTTTACATCCAAGACCAGGTATACGGTGTTAATGCTTACACTTCTGGTTTCCCTACTGAGCCATCAAGTTTATGCACAAACTCGTGTCTCAGGAACAGTCACAGATGCCGAAACTAAGGAAACTCTCGTGGGAGTGAATATTTTGGTGAAAGGCAAAGTCGCTGGTACTATTTCCGACCTTTCCGGTAAATTTCTGCTAAATGTAAACCAAGAGCCTCCATTTACCTTGGTGTTTTCTATGGTAGGATACATTACGCAGGAAGTTGAAATTTCCAACAGTCAAGATAATTTGGATATTGAGCTACAGGAGACAGCAATTCTGGGCCAAGAAGTAGTCGTGTCAGCATCCCGTGTTGAAGAAAGTGTACTTCAGTCTCCTGTTTCGGTAGAAAAGATGGACATCATAGCCATCAGAGACGCACCACAAGCAAGTTTCTACGACGCGATCAACAACATGAAAGGTGTTGAGATGAGTACACAATCCTTGATGTTTAAGTCATTTAACACCAGAGGATTTAATGCCAATGGAAACGTCCGGACCGTTCAGTTAATAGATGGTATGGACAATCAGGCGCCCGGGTTAAATTTCTCAGTGGGAAATATTGTAGGAATTTCGGAATTAGACCTGGAAAGCGTCGAGTTACTTCCCGGTGCATCTTCTGCGCTGTACGGTCCCAACGCGATCAACGGAATTTTGCTCATGAACTCCAAAAGTCCATTTCTTTATCAGGGATTATCTGCCAGTGTCAAAACCGGAATAATGCACGAAAGTCAGCGGTCTGACCCGAGTACGGGTTTCTATAATTTCAGTGCGCGCTACGCCAAAGCAATCAGTAATAAGTTTGCATTCAAGGTCAACTTTGAATATCTGAAAGCTGACGATTGGCAAGCAAATGACTTTCGGGACCAGTCTCTTCTCAATGGATCGACTATTGAAGGCGGGAATCCAGCGAATAATCCAGCTTATAATGGGGTGAATATTTACGGGGATGAGACTAATGTGAATATGATTTCGGTAGCACAATCTATGGTGAATGCAGGTGTATTACCCGCTACAGCTTTGGCTATAGTACCAAACACTGCTGTATCCCGTACAGGCTATATGGAGCGTGATCTGGCGGATTATGGCACCAAATCAATGAAGTTCAATGCTGCACTTCATTATCGGATCAATGATAAAGTGGAGGCAATTCTACAAGGAAATATAGGATTTGGTACAACTGTATACACTGGTGCTGACAGATATTCATTGAAGGACTTCAATATGGGCCAGTACAAGGCCGAACTAAGAGGTTCGAACTGGTACCTGAGAGCTTATACTACCCAAGAGCGATCTGGTGACGCCTTTGCAGTTGGTACAGCAGCTCAAGGTATAAACGAAGCCTGGAAGCCTAGCCAACAATGGTTTCCCCAGTATGTAGGGGCTTATGCTCAAGCCATTCAAAGTGGCGCAGATCCAGCAGCTGCACATCTAGCAGCAAGAGGATTTGCAGATCAAGGAAGATATATGCCCGGAACTGCTGAATTCGATAACGCCCTTAAAGATGTTAGCTCGCGACCAATTCCGGGAGATGCTAGTGGTGTAGGTGCTCAATTTGTGGACAAAACTAATCTTTATCACTTTGAAGGTTCCTACAACTTTTCTGAGCAGATTCAATTTGCTGAATTTATTGTTGGAGGTAATTATCGGATTTATGACTTGAATTCAAACGGAACAATTTTCGCTCTGGAGGAAAACGGGGATGAGTTTAACATCAATGAATATGGTGGGTACATCCAGGGCTCTAAGCTATTGCTGAATGACAAGTTTAAGTTGACAGCCTCGGTCCGGTACGATAAGAACGAGAATTTTGAAGGACAGTGGTCACCACGTATTTCAGGCGTGTTCACCCAAGGAAATCATAATTTTAGAGCTTCTTACCAGACTGGATTCCGTATACCGACAAACCAAGACCAATACATTAACCTAGTCACTCCCCAGGCACACTTGATCGGCGGCTTACCTTTTCTTGCTGAGCGAAATAACCTGATCAATAATCCGGGATATACATTGGCTAATGTGACAAGTTATGGTGCGGCAGTATCAGCGGATACACAATCTGATTCACCCATTTATCAGCAAAGTATTCAGCAAGCTACATCTATGGCTATAGAGCAAGCCACGGCAACAGTAACTGCGCAGGTTCAGGCTGGAGTAATTCCTCCTGCCGAAGCACCTGCAGCAATTGCCGCACTTGTCCCTACATTAGTTCCTGGTATAGCCGCTGAACTTGTTCCCTACAATGCTGCTGCTGCTAACGTGGATCAATTACAGCCCTATGAGATCAAAGAGTTCAAGCCTGAGCGGGTGAAATCATTTGAAGTGGGCTATAAAGGAATTTGGGGCCAAAATCTATTATTTGATGCTTATGCTTATTTCAATCGATTTGAGAATTTTAATGGAAGCCAAGTTTTAGTCCAAGATGCTTCAGATGCAGGATTAAACGGTCCAAATCCTCTCACAGGGCTCAACCTGATCGGTGTAGGACCTGGGGGGAGAAATGTATATTCGATGCCTGTGAACAGAACCGAAACAATCAAATCTTGGGGATGGGCTGCTAGTATTGATTACAAGTTGCCGAAAGGCTATACTGTAGGTGGAAATGTATCCTACAATACGCTAACTAATCTGGATGAACTGGCAGAAACAGGCTTCCAGCCAAGTTTTAATACCCCTGAATACCGGTATGTATTGAACTTTGGCAACAGAGAAGTAGTGGATAATTTAGGCTTTGCGCTTTCGTACAGATGGCAGGGAGAATTTGTATGGCAGTCATCATTTGTAGGTCCCGCTGTATCTTCCCAACAGCTGTCTAAAATGCCTGCATTTGGAAGTTTCGATGCGCAGGTGAGTTACAAATTGAAAAGCATCAAATCCATTGTTAAAATTGGAGGTTCAAACTTATTTGGAGATGGATATCGTCAGGCGTGGGGAAATCCTACCGTAGGTACTATGTACTACGTTAGCTTGACATTTGATGAATTCTTGAATTAACATCCATGGTCTGTGTCCGCACAGACCATATTACACTACTAAGGTCTGTGTCCTCACAGACCTTTTTTATATATCCTGTTTTCAGTGCCTAGCTCTGTGTCCTCACAGACCTTTAGTATTCATCCTCACAGACCTTTTCAAGATCATCTTTCCGTAGTCTCCAAAGATTCTACCCAATAATTCGATGACACTTACTTGCTTTTAACCCGGATTATGCATTAGGATTTGTAGTGAGGGTTTAAAGTGCAAGAAAATCAGGCTGTTTGGAGATGGAGGCATAGCACCGCTATGGTGAGATCGAAAACAGAAACAAAGTGACTGATTTTGAAGCAGTTTAAAGCCGTAATAGATTGT
>Ga0307414_10000350_pt1 | contig 25825 bp, 22 predicted proteins | sample DK1Ometagenome_FD_203804 | JGI IMG/M metagenome (GOLD analysis project Ga0307414, IMG submission 203804) | Maize rhizosphere microbial communities from greenhouse at UC Davis, California, United States - DK15-O-3 | ecosystem: Host-associated > Plants > Roots > Rhizosphere > Soil | place: USA... | reverse complement strand
TCGCGCTGATGCCGGGGGGCGTCGGCGGCAATGCGTGGGATGAGGATCAGATGTCGAGCTATGTCGACTGCGGCGACTTCCTGCTCGAAAGCCATTTTCAGCCGCCGATGTCGATGGCGTCGCTGATGCCCGGCTGGTTCGATGACCATGCCAACCGGATGAAGAATTTCGGCCGCGTCCATTCGGCGGGAATCCTCTTTCCCGCCGACCGGCGCGGGCAGGTGAAGGATGGCAAGCTGGAATTCCGGCTCGATGCCAGCGACGATCTGCCGGTGCTGCGCCGCGCGATGGCGACGCTGACCAAGGTGCATTTCGCGGCCGGGGCGATCGAATGCTATCCGGCGCTGGCGCGCGGGCAGGTGATCACGCGCGGCATGGACATCGACGCCTTTTTCGCCGCCGCGATCCGCGAACAGGATGATGTCACGCTGTCGAGTAGCCACCCGCATGGCGGCAATGCGATCAACGAAAATCCGCAATATGGCGTCGTCGATCCCGAATGCCGCGTTCATGGCACGACCAATGTCCTCGTCACCGACGCCAGCGTCTTCCCCAGCTGTATCCGCGTCAACGCGCAATGGACCACGATGGCGATGGCGCAATATGCCACGGGCCGGGGCGATCCGTTTCGCTAAGGTCGCCCACCAAAATCCGTTCGTGTCGAGCCCTTCGACTGCCTTGCAGGCGCTCAGGATAAACTTCCACCTTGGGTGGAAGTCGAGACACCGGGAGGCAGCGCGCCGACGATAGGCATCTCGACTTCGCTCGATGCAAACGGGTAAGGGGCGGTCATTATGACCTTCACCGTTGCCGCCCTTTACCAGTTCGCGTCCTTTGACGACCCCGCCGCGCTGCGTCAGCCCTTGCTCGACCTCTGCGCGGCAGAGGGCGTCAAAGGCACGCTGCTGCTGGCACGCGAGGGCATCAACGGGACGATCGCGGGCAGCACCGCCGGTATTGCGGCAGTAATCGACCACATCCGCGCGCTCCCGGGCTGCGCCGGGCTCGACGTCAAATATTCGGCCGCCGCCGCGCCGCCGTTTCAGCGCCTGAAGGTTCGGCTGAAAAAGGAAATCGTCACGCTGAAGGTCGACGGGATCGACCCCGCGCGCGATGTCGGCCGCTATGTCGCGCCCGCCGACTGGAACGCGCTGGTTGACGACCCGGACACCGTCGTTATCGACACGCGCAACGCCTATGAGGTCGATTATGGCAGCTTCGCGGGCGCGGAGAACCCCGAGACGCGCAGCTTTGGCGAGTTTCCCGACTGGTGGCGCGCCAATGCCGACCGCTTTGCGGGCAAGCGCATCGCGATGTTCTGCACCGGCGGCATCCGCTGCGAAAAATCGACCGCTTTCCTCCGCGCCGAGGGCGTCGAGGATGTCGCGCATCTGAAGGGCGGCATCCTCGCCTATCTGGAGCAGGTTCCCGAAAGCGACAGCCGCTGGAACGGCAGCTGCTTCGTTTTCGACGAACGCGTCAGCGTCGGCCACGGGCTGGTCGAGGTTGGCGACAAGGACGCCGACGACTAACCCGCCACCCGCGCCGCGCCATATTCGACCCAGCCGAACGGGCGGGGGGTCTTGGGCATATAGGCGGCGCCCTGACGATCGACCGTAAAGCCCGCCTTTTCATAAGCTTGCGAAATCGGCCGGGTCAGGTGGCAATTGCCGCCGATGCGCCTCCACAGCGGTTCGATCCGCCGTTGCCATGTCGCAACCCCCGTATCGGGCGCGCTGCCGTGTTCGAGGAACAGCGCGGTCCCGTCGGGTTTCAGGACGCGGCGGATTTCGGACAGCACCGCCGCTTGGCTGGCGACCGAACAGAGGGTGAAGGTGGTGACGACGGTGTCGAAACGCGCATCCTCGAACGGCATCGCCTCGCCGAAGCCGCCCTGAATATCGGCCTCCATCCCATGCGCAGCAGCCGCCTCGCGGCTCATCTCCAGCAATTCGGGCGAGGGATCGAGCCCGGTAAAGCTCGTGATCCGCCCGGGCACGTAAAATTCCATGTTGATCCCGCCGCCGCAGCCCAGTTCCAGCACATCGCCCGCCGCATGCGGCACGACCTTGCTGCGCGCCTTCATGATCTGCCCCTGCGAGCAGGCGCATTTGATCAGGCGCGGCACCCCATGTCTTTCCCACCAGCTGCTCATTCTTTCCCCTCCGTCATTTTTGGTTCAGGCGCCCGGCCACGATCGCGAGAACATTATTCTGAATATCGCCGAGGATCAGTTCGCCCCACATCGCCGCATAGCCATTGACCGGGGTCGCCGCCCGATAGCGGGTCCACAGGCGGATTTTCGTCCGGCCATCGACCAGCGGAATCAGCCGGTAGCCGCCCGCTTCGACCCATAGCTGATCGCTGTGCGGGTCGATGTGGCGATCGGTGCGCAGATGGATCGAGGGATCGGGAAAGGCGAACCGCCATTCGAGGGCTTCGCCGGGGCGCCAGCGGGTCACAATCTCCTGAAAACGGATATCGTCTTGCCAGCGTGCGTCACGAACCGCTCCGACCCCCTGACCCGTCAGGCTGGCGCTGACCGGGCGCGGCAGACGCAGCAGGCTCTGGCTGATGTTCCACCGACCCTCGCCGGGTGCGATGGCGGGGATCGCAAGCAGTTGCCGCCAGACGTCGGCGGCGTGCGCCGCGACGACGATCTCGCGCGTGACGACATAGGTATCGCGCGGCGGCTCGACATGCTGATCGACGAACAGTGCGAGGAAAGGAAGCAGCAGAAAAGCATGGGCGCGAAAAATGTCGCTGTCCACGCGGTTACGCGATTGGCGATAGCGATAGACCGGCCACACGCCCACGACGCCGAAGAACATCCACAGCGGCAAAAGCATCACGATACAGATTACCCCTTCGCGAAGAAAGGCGGCGCCGATCACGGTGACCCCGACGCCGATCCAGACCGGGATAAGGAAAAAGGTCGATCGCCGCCAGTTGCGCCGCGCGCTTCCCGCCCATGCGACGAAGGCGGAAAGGGCGGCGGGCAGGACGACCATCAACGTATAGCCGACCGCGCCGCCCGACCCCGCCTCGACCAGAAAATAGACGCCGACCGCGACCGCCGCTGCGACGACCAGCGCGGTGACGAGTTGCCAACGTTCGTGCCAGGCAAGATCGGTCGTCCGTTCTGTTGCTACCTGCCTGTCCCCGGCCATCAATCTCTCGCTTCCACTTGGCGTGCAGCCTGTCCCTTGCTAGCGCGGTTGGCAACACCCATTTAGGCGCATCCCGCCACGCAAAATGCCTGCCACTTAGAAGGATTGCCATGCCGACCACCCACCACACCAAGATGCTGATCCTCGGTTCGGGCCCCGCTGGCCTGTCGGCCGCCATCTATGCCGCGCGCGCGGGGATGAAGCCGATCGTCGTTCAGGGATTGCAGCCGGGCGGCCAGCTGACGATCACCACCGACGTCGAAAACTACCCCGGTTTTGCCGAGGTGGTGCAGGGCCCGTGGCTGATGGAGCAGATGACCGCACAGGCGACGCATGTGGGCACCAGCATGATCTGGGACACGATCATCGACGTCGATCTGTCAGAGCGTCCGTTCCGCATCACCGGTGACGGCGGCGACGTCTATATCGCCGAAACGCTCGTCATCGCGACCGGCGCGCAGGCAAAGTGGCTTGGCGTTCCGGGCGAGCAGGAACTGGGCGGCAAGGGCGTGTCGGCGTGCGCGACATGCGATGGCTTCTTCTATCGCGGCAAAAAGGTCGTGGTGATCGGCGGCGGCAACACCGCGGTCGAGGAGGCGCTTTACCTCACCAACCACAGCGATGACGTGACGCTGATCCACCGCCGCGATCACCTCCGCGCCGAAAAAATCCTGCAGGACCGCCTGCACGCCAATCCGAAGATCAAGGTCTTGTGGAACAAGAAGGTCGACCGTTTCGTCGCGGGCGAGGGCGTATCGGGTCTGGTCGGCGTCGACCTGATCGACACCGAAACCGGCGAAGCGAGCCACGAGGCGACCGACGGCGGTTTCGTCGCGATCGGCCACAGCCCCTCGACCGAATTGTTCAAGGGCAAATTGCCGCTCGATGCCGACGGCTATCTGGAAGTCACCCCGGGCACGTCGCTGACCTCGGTCCCCGGTGTGTTCGCGGCGGGCGATGTCACCGACAAAGTCTATCGTCAGGCGGTCACCGCGGCCGGCATGGGCTGCATGGCCGCGCTCGACGCCGAGCGGTACCTGGCCGAAGCCGAATATCACGCGTTGGTCGACGCGTAACGCCGACAACGCATAGGTAAATCCGTCGCCCCCGCGAAGGCGGGGGCCGCTGGCAACCTTGCGCTACGCCAGCGACGGCTCTCGCCTTCGCGGGGGCGACGGACTGTTCGAGCTGATTTGAAGAGATTCGCGCAGAGGCGCAGAGGACGCAGAGTAGAAGAGACTGTTCGCGCGGAGACGCGGAGACGCGGAGGGATATGGTGGCTTTCGGGCGACCCCGTTCGTCGATTTGGACGCTCGCGCCGGACCAATATTGAGCGGCTTTGCCGCTCCTCATCTCTTCTCCGCGCCTCCGCGCCTCCGCGTCTCCGCGCGAACCAAAAATCTCTGCGTCCTCTGCGCCTCTGCGCGAACCCTATTCTTCCGCTGATCCGAGCGTCGCCAAAATCCGCTCGACCAACCAATCCGCATCGTCGCCCGCAAAGCTGTGTGAGGGGCTGGATAGGCGTCTCACCGGGATACCGCCCGAATCGCAATTCTGGGCAAAGGCCTGCGCCGTCCGGTCGCCGGTCGCAAGCAGGATCGTCGCGGGACAGCCAAGCCCTGCCATCGCCGCATCGAGCCGCGCGGGCAGGCTGTCCGGTGCGGACGGCGGCGCAGCTGTGCCGAGCGCCAACAGACCGCGACCCAGCTTCCTGAAATCAATTTCGCCCTTGATCAGCCGGAGCAGGTTTTTCGGATCCTTGAGCCGCGACATATAGCGGGCGCGGATCGCCGATGATGGCGGCAGCGCGGGCTCGTCCGTCTCCTCCTCATCATCGCTCTCATAGGTCCATGGATTGGCGAGGATCAGCGCATCGAGCGCAAGCGGCTGGTGCAGCAGCAGCGCGCTCGCCGCGTCGCAATTGCCGAAAGCGACGACGCGCGTGACGGGCGGCGCGGCTGTGCGAAAGGCCGCGATTGCGGCGGCGATGTCGTCGCGGCTGCCGGTATAGCCCGCATTCTCGCCCTCGCTGTCGCCGACGCCGCGCCGGTCGAAACGAAACACCGGATATCCCGCCGCCGCAACCCGCTGCGCCAGCGTCGCCATCCCGCGATGCGCCCCGCTGCGGACTTCATTGCCGCCGGATATGATCAGCAGCCCGGCGGTGCCCGGCGCCTCGTCGAGGCTTGCGGCGAGCATGTCGCCGTTGCAGGCAAAGCTCAGCTGATGCCGCATGACTGGCTCCATGCGGCGATGTCGGCGGCGATGGCGTCGGCCATCGCGCGATCTTCACCGGGTTCGGCGCGCAGCCACAATGGCGTCCCGGCAATCGCATCGTCGCCATGACCCAGCGCAACGGTGCGGAGCGGCGCAGCGGGCTGGACCTCGGCGCCACCCAATTGCGCGACCATCGCTGGCGACAGGCGATTGCCCGCGAGCGCCAGCGGTTCGGTCTGCGCCATGTCCTGCAGGCTTTCGAGCGACGCGGTGATGCCCGCCTCGCGATCGGCGGCGACACGTGCGCGCATCAGGGTCCGCAGCAAGGAAGCGCCGCCAACGGGGGCGAGCCGCCACCATGCATCGGCTTTTGCGACATGGTCGATCAACGCGCCGCCGCGCAGCGATGCGATGATGACCGGTCCGTCGATGGCATCCGCGACATCGGCGAGCGCGCGCTGCCAGCCCGCGAGATCGACGTCTTCGAGCGGGACGAGGCTTTCATTCTGTCCGGGCAGGTCGGGCAGCACGCTCGCAAAACCTTGCGCGGCGAGCGAGCGCATCGCAAGCGACAGGGTGCGGCGGGTGCGGTTCGCTTCGTCGAACAGCGGCGGGACGAACAATATGGTGGCGCGTAATGCGTCCGGACTTGCGGGGACGACGCGCAGATGATGTTCGTTCATGCGTCCCCGAACACGATTCAGCCGGCAACCTTGCGCTGCGAAAATGCCAGCAGATTGCCATAGGTTTCGAAAATTTCGCCGTCGATCTCGTCATCGTCGATGATGATGCCCAGCCGGTCTTCCATCTCGGTCAGCACCGTCGCGACCGCCATCGAATCAAATTCGGGCAGTTCGCCGAACAGCCCGCTGTCGGCGGTCAGCGCGGCGGCGCGTTCCTCGCCAAGGCCGAGAATATCGGCGAGCAGCGCGCGCAGGGTGGCATCGACGGAAGCTGTATCGGTCACGTGTCTTTCCTCAGCATGGAACGCGCAAAGGCCTTCAATGCCGGTCCCCATGCCGCGACCCGCGACGGATTGAAAGCCTCGATACGCCACAGCGGATCGTGCCGGTTCATCCAGTCGCGTTTATACCCGTCGTTTCCGGTACCGAAATCGACCCGCTTTACGCCGTCGGCCTCGATGACATGGCGGAACAGCGCGGCTGACAGCAAGGTGCCGGGCGAGGCTTTCAGACTATCCTCGACATGCGCCAGCTTGTGGATGAAGGCGGTGCCGTCCTCGACGGTCCAAAATTGCGCGGCAACGGGCACGCCGTCGATGCGCGCGAGCCCCATGCGCAGGGTGCCGCGCGCGCTCTCGCTTTCGGCAAAGGCGCGGAGCAGGGCAGGGTGGCCCTCTTCCGGCTTCCAGCTTGCGGCATAAATATGCTCATAGGCGTCCCATGCATCGCCATCGAAATGCGCAAACAATTCGATATCGACGACGCCCTTCTTCGCCTTGCGCTGCACGGTATTGCGCAGCGCGCCGGGGCGGCTCGCCCACCATGCGTCATGATCCATATCGCCGAGGTCGAGCCAGTGGCGGTTGCTGGCGGGGGTCGCCTTCACCCACCATCCGGCACCGCGCAGCGCGGCGACCAGATCGTCGGGTCCGACGACGGGGTAAAGCGTCAGCCGCGTCCCCTGCTTGCGCAGCGTCGCGAACAGGTCGGACAGTGCGGCGCTTCGGTCGCCTTCGCCGGTGAACAGGGGCCGGATCGCAAAGCTGTACCAGTTGGTCAGCCCGGAAAAGACGCCTTGTGTCTCGATCCGCAGCGGAAGCCACGCCGTGACCGGCCCCGCACTTCCGCGCGCATCGACGCGGCCCCGACCCGCAAATCCATGCGTTTCCAACAGGGCGAACCACGGCGCGCGATCAAAGGGCGATGCAAAGCCTGCCGCGCGCGCTGTCGCGGGCAAGCCATCGTCATTAGCGTGATCTTCACCGTTTCCTTGCATCGTGCGGCCCTCTATCACCGCAGTCCTAACAGCCGATGACCAAAGCCGAAAACCCTCCTTCGCGTCCGATCGACCATCTTGCCCGCTGCGGCGGTGCTGACGCGCCTGCGCTGCTGATCGGCGGACAGGTGACGCGCTTTGCCGACGTCAATGCAGGGGTCGGGCGGCTCGCGGCGTGGCTGCGCGAACAGGTGGGCGGGCCGGGGGAACGCGTCGCAAGCTGGACGGCAAAGACGCGGCTTGCCTGCCTGATGCCGCTCGCCGCGGCGCGCGCCGGGCTGATCCATGTGCCGGTCAATCCGCTGCTCAAGGGGCCGCAGGTTGCGCACATCCTCGCCGACAGCGGCGCGAAACTGCTGATCACCAACGCCGCGCGCGCCGACATGCTGGGCAATGCGCGCCCGGCCGGGTGCGCGGTGCAGGATGCGAAGATTGCCGAAGCGGCGATCGATTCGGGCGGCGAAGGCCTGCCGCCGTCGAACGCCGCGCCCGACGATCTGGCCGCGATCCTTTACACCAGCGGCTCGACCGGGCGGCCCAAGGGGGTGATGCTCAGCCACGCCAATCTGTGGCTGGGCGCCGAAAGCGTCGCATCCTATCTGCAACTGACCCCCGACGACCGGGTGCTGGGCGTCCTGCCGCTCAGTTTCGATTATGGGCAGAACCAGCTTCTCTCGAGCTGGTACGCCGGGGCGGCGGTCGCGCCGCTCGACTATCTGACCCCGCGCGACGTCGTGAAGGCGGTTGCCCGGCACAGCATCACGACGCTTGCCGGGGTGCCGCCCCTCTGGGTGCAACTTGTCGAAAGCGAATGGCAGGCGGAGGCCGCCGCGCTGCTCAAACGGTTAACCAACAGCGGCGGCGCGTTGACGCCGTCGCTGATCGACGCGATGCGTGCGACCTTTCCGAACGCCGATATCTATCCGATGTACGGGCTGACCGAGGCTTTTCGGTCGACCTATCTCGAGCCGAAATATGTCGCCGACCATCCGACATCGATGGGCCGCGCGATCCCGCATGCCGAGATATTGGTGTGCCGTCCCGACGGGACGATCACCGCCGACGAGGAGGCGGGCGAACTCGTCCACTGCGGGCCGCTGGTCGCCAGGGGCTATTGGAACGACGCCGAACGCACTGCCGAGCGCTTCAAACCCGCGCCGCGTGCGTCGGAATATGGCGGGATGGCGGTGTGGTCGGGCGATACGGTGCGCCGCGACGCCAATCATCTGCTCTACTTCGTCGGCCGCGCCGATGCGATGATCAAGACCGCGGGCAATCGCGTCAGTCCGACCGAGGTCGAAGAGGCGGCCATCGCATCGGGGCTGATTTACGAAGCGGTGGCCTTTGGCGTCCCCGATGTTCGGCTCGGGGCGGCGATCATATTGATCGTGCGCGGCAAGGGGGAAGAGCGCGGCGAGGAACTGACGGCATATCTGCGCCAGAATCTCCCCAATTTCATGCAGCCGCAGACGATTGAATGGCGCCCCGATCTGCCGCGCAATCCCAATGGCAAGCTCGACCGGGTGGCGATTTCCGTCGATTGGGTGCAGGGGACGGCGCCATGAAACCCCATGGCCCGATTCCGCCCGGCTTTGCCGCCGATGACGATGCGATGCTGCTGATCGGCGGCGACCGCGCCGAGGCGCTGGTCGATGCGGCGGGCGACACCCCCTTGTTCGTCTATGACAGCGCGATGCTTCGTGCGCGGGTCGCCGAATGGCGCGCGGCGATGCCGGGCGCGGTGCAGCTTCATTATGCGATGAAGGCAAATCCCTATGCGCCCCTGCTCGCCTTCATGGCGCGGCTGGTCGACGGGTTCGACATCGCCTCGGGCGGTGAGCTCAAGGCCGCGATCGACAGCGGGATGGCCGCCGGACACATCAGCTTCGCCGGTCCCGGCAAGCGCGACCGCGAGCTGGAGGCGGCGATTGCGGCGGGCGCGACGCTCAATCTGGAATCGGCGGGCGAGGCCGACCGCGCGCTGTCGATCGCCGCGCGGCTCGGTATCGCGCCGCGCCTTGCGGTGCGGGTCAACCCCGACTTCGATCTCAAGGGGTCGGGGATGAAGATGGGCGGCGGCGCCAAACCCTTCGGGGTCGATGCTGCCGATGTTCCGGCGCTGGCGCGGCGGTTGATCGCTTCGGGCGCCGACTGGCGGGGCTTTCACATTTTCGCAGGCTCGCAGGCACTCGATGCGACCGCGATCGCCGACACGCAGGCACAGACCGTGGCGCTCGCGGCGCGGCTGGCGAATGAGGTTGGCGCGGTCCCGCCGCTGGTCAATCTGGGCGGCGGGATGGGGGTTCCCTATTTCCCCGGCGACAAGGCGGTCGATGCCGCTGCCGTCGGCGCGGCGCTGACTGAAACGCTGGAAAACCGCGATGCGGCGCTCGCCGGCAGCCGATTTGCGATGGAACTCGGGCGCTGGCTGGTGGCCGAGGCCGGGGTCTATCTGACCCGCATCGTCGACCGCAAGACCAGCCATGGCGAAACCTTCCTCGTCACCGACGGCGGGCTCCATCACCAGCTCGCGGCGAGCGGCAATTTCGGTACCGTGATCCGTCGCAACTATCCGATCGCGGTCGCGAACCGCTTTGGCATCGCGCCCGCCGAAACGGTGACGGTCGTCGGTTGCCTTTGCACCCCGCTCGACCGGCTGGGCGATCAGGTCGCGCTGCCGGTTGCCGGGGTGGGCGACCTGGTTGCGATTTTTCAAGCGGGGGCCTATGGGGCTTCGGCAAGCCCTGCCGCGTTTCTGGGACAGGGGCCGGCGCGCGAAATGCTCGTCTGAAACGGCATATCTGTCCCGTTTCGGGACGTTGATTCCGGAGTGTGATCCGGATTTATTTCAATCCTAACATTATGTTCACCCTTTTCGCGCAAGGATTGAACCTGATTAATGGTTGCCGCGCAAGGATTTGGGCTGCGGCGACCGCTGACGGCTCGAAAGGTTGATGGTTTATGGCTTCCTCTCCCTCGCTCCGCGCCGCTCGCGCTGCGCTGGTCTGCGGCATCGCCGCGACCACGCTGACCGGCTGCATGGGCGCCGGCGGCGCCGCGCCGCAACTCCCCAGCGCGACCTTCGTCCAGAACCAGGAAGGACCGGGCGAGGAATATATCATCGGCCCGCTCGACGAGCTGCAGATATTCGTGTGGCGGAACCCTGAACTGGGCGGCAAGGTACAGGTGCGTCCCGACGGGCGCATCACGACCCCGCTGATCACCGACATGCCCGCGACCGGCAAGACGCCGACGATGCTGCAGCAGGACATCAAGCTCCAGCTCAGCCAATATATCACCGACCCGATCGTCAGCGTGATCGTGACCAGCTTCAACAGCACCTTCTCGCAGCAGGTGCGGGTCGTCGGCGCGACCGAAAAGCCGGCGTCGATCCCGTTCCGCGCCAATATGACCGTACTCGACGCGATGATCGCGGTCGGCGGGCTCGGCGAATATGCCGCGGGCAACAAGGCGCGGCTGGTGCGTTATGACAAGGGCAGCGGCAAGCAGCAGGAATTCGGCCTGCGCCTCAACGATTTGATCAAGCGTGGCGACATCAAGGCGAACGTCCGGCTTCAGCCGGGCGACGTCATCATCATCCCCGAAAGCATGTTCTGACGCGGACGCAGCCCCGAGGCTTCCGATCCGCCGAGCGAGACTGAGACCAGAGTATGAATGGCCTTTACGACGAATTCCGGGTGGCGCTGCACAGCGTCTGGACGCGCCGGTGGCAGGTGCTGGCGGTCGCATGGGGGATTTGCATCCTCGGCTGGCTGGCGGTCGGGTCGATCCCGAACCGCTATGATTCGCGCGCCCGGCTGCTCGTCGACGTCAATGAAATCCTGCCCGACGAAGTCCAGGCGGGCTCGTCGGGACGTCAGCAGATCGACCAGATTCGCGAAACGCTGACCAGCGCGCGCAACCTCGAAAAGGTCGCGGTCACCACCGGGCTGCTCCCTGCGGGCGCGAGCGAGCGTGAAAAGGCCGGCGCGGTTTCCATGCTGCGGGGCAGCATCAAGGTTCTTCCGCAGCAGGAAAATATCTTCGAACTCACCTCCAGCGTCGCGGTCACCAGCCTGTCGGACGCCGATAATGCAAAACTCGCGAGCGGCATACTCGACAGCCTGATCACCGTGTTTCGCGACGATCAGCTGCGCGGCGGCCGGATGAACGCGCGCGAGGGGCTGAAATTCCTCGATGCCCAGATCGCCGACCGCGAAAAGGCGCTGCGCGAGGTCGAGGCCCGCCGTGCGGCATTCGAGGCGCAGAATATCGGCCTGATCCCCGGCGGTTCGGGCTCGCCCGCGCAGCGGGTCGAAGCCGCGCGCTCCGAACTCGGCCAGATCGATTCGCAGATGATCGCCGCGCAGGCACAGCTTGCTGCCGCCAACGGTCAGCTCGCCTCGACCCCGGCGACGATCAATGTTCCCGGAATGGGCAGCGTCGGCGGCGGCGTCGCACGCCAGCAGCTCGCCGGGGCGCAGAATGAACTGTCGTCGATGCGGTCGCGTGGCCTGACCGACGCGCACCCCGATGTGATTGCGCTCAAAAGCCAGATTGCGTCGCTGAAAGCCATGGCCGACCGCGAAGGTCCGGGCGCCAGCGGCGGCGGCAATGCACAAAATCCCGCCTATGCCTCGCTCTCGGCGATGCGCGCCGAACGTCAGGCGACGGTCAGCGCGCTGTCGACGCGCAAGGCGCAGCTGTTGGCCGAAATCGCCAAAGTCACGTCGCAGCAAATCCAGAACCCCGGCATCGCCGCGGAATATGACCGGATCAACGGCGAATATACCGCGTTCAAGGCGCAGTATGACAAATTGCTGTCCCAGCGCGAACAGGTGCGCCTGCGCGGCGAAGTGCAGACCGAAACCGATGCGATCAAGGTCGAACTGCTCGACCCGCCGTCGAAACCGACCAGCCCCGCATCGCCCAACCGGCCGCTGTTCCTGACGCTGGTGCTGCTCGCCGGCATCGGCGCTGGCATCGGCGTCGCGTTCGCCCTGTCGCAGGTGCGTACCAGCTATGCGACCGCGGCGAAGCTCGAACGCGCCAGCGGACTGCCGGTGATCGGATCCATCACCGAAGTCGTCACGCCCGAACGCCATGTCGACCGGCGCAAAAAGCTGGTCTGGCTCGCGGGCGGCACCGGCGCGCTCGTCGGCCTCTATGCGCTGCTGCTGGCTGCCGAATTCATCCAACGCGGCCTGGTCGCGTGACGGGGAAGAAGAAAATGACCGATCAACGCCCCGTCAAGCGCCCGCCATCGCTGCTCGAACGCGCCGCCGACATGTTCGGTATCGACCCCGTCGCCAATGCGCCGACGATCGACGTGTCGAAACTGCCGCCCGAGCCAGTGAAAAAGGCGCGCCGGATCGACCCGGTCGCGGAACCGGTCGTCGAAACGCCGCAGGTCGAACCCGCACCGGCGGTCGTCGAGCCCGTACCGCCGGTCGTCGAGGCCGCACCCGCCGTCGAGCCCGCAGCCCGACCGTCGCCGCGCAAGGATATCGCCCGCGCCGCGCCCGCCATCGTTCCGACGCGGCAGGGCACGATCGACCGCGCCCGGCTCGCCGCGCGCGGCATGGTCGTTCCCGGCGCGCCCGTCACCGGCATTTCCGAAGAATATCGGATCGTGAAGCGCGAGCTGATCCGCAATTTCGCCGGCGGCGTGGGGCGCCCCGCGCTGCCGCGCGGCCACCGCGTGCTGATCGCTTCGGCGAATCCCGGCGAGGGCAAGACCTTCTCTGCGGTCAATCTGGCCTTGAGCCTCGCGGCCGAGGCCGACCATGACGTGTTGCTGATCGACGCCGACATCGCCAAGCCCAGCGTGCTCGAAGCCTTGGGGCTGGAGGATGGACCGGGGCTGATGGATGCGCTCGCCGATCCGCATCTGCCGCTTGGCGACTGCCTGATCCAGACCGACATGCCGGGGCTGAAGGTCATGCCGGCGGGCATGCAGCATATGGACGACACCGAATTGCTCGCCTCAGCACGGACCGAGGCCCTGCTGACGCAGCTGGAACAGGGCGTCCCGGGGCGCATCGTCATTCTCGATTCGCCGCCGGTGCTCGCCGCATCGCCCGCCGCCGTACTCGCGGGGCATGTCGGCCAGCTGATCATGGTCGTGCGCGCCGATCAGACGCTGGAAAGCGGACTGCGCGACGCGATCGGGCTGATGGGCGGTTGCCCGCATATCCAGCTGCTCCTCAACGGGGTCAAATTCTCGCCGGGCGGCCGCCGCTTCGGCACCTATTACGGACAGGGCGGACCCGCGTGAATTACAGGAAATCCTCGATACGCCCGCTGGGCGCGTTCGCGGCGCTGCTGCTTGCCGGAACGGCGACGGGCGCGCATGCGCAATTTTCGGGCGATGCCGGCGAGGGCGGACAGGACAGGCCGCGCGCGGCCGCCGACACGGACGGCGGCGAGGCGAAGCGCCCGCGTGGCCCGCGTCAGGTCGATGTCAGCCCCTATCTCTCGATCGATCAACGGCTGACTGCCGACCTTAAAAATGGCGGTGACGTGCTGACCTATACGACCGTCGCGGTCGGGGTCGATGCTGCGGTCGTCACGCGCCGCGTCGAACTGTCTGCAACGCTGCGCTACGAACATCAGTTCGGCCTGACGGCGGGCATGAGCGATCAGGATGTGATCAGCGGTCTTGCGCGCGGAAATCTTCAGCTGTTGCGCGGCCTCAATATCGAAGCCGGGGCGCTTGCGACGCGCACCCGCGCCGACGGTCAGGGCGCCGGCAATGGCATCATCAACGGCCGGTCGAGCAATGTCGCCAATCTCTATTCGGTCTATGCGGGGCCGACGCTGGCGCGCAGAATCGGCGGGCTCGACGTCGCGGCGGGCTATCGCTTCGGCTATAGCAAGGTCGATGTCGAAACCCCCGCGCTGCTGCCGCCGGGCGCGGTGGCGCAGAATGTCTTCGACAGCTCGACCAACCATAGCGCGTGGGCCAGTGTCGGTGCGCGACCGGGCGACCTGCCGTTCGGCTGGAGAGTGTCGGGGGGGTACGACCGCGAGGACGCCAGCCAGCTCGATCAGCGTTATGAGGGCAATTTCGCCCGCGCCGACGTGACGGTGCCGATCAGCCGCACGGTCGCGCTGCTCGGCGGCGTCGGCTATGAAAATATCGAAATCGGACAGCGCGACCCGTTGCTCGATGGCAATGGCATTCCCGTGCTGGATGCCAACGGCCGCTATGTCACCGACAAATCGTCGCCGCGCAAATTGTCGTTCGATACCGATGGTTTGATCTGGGATGCCGGGGTGCTTTGGCAGCCGAGCCGTCGCACGTCGCTGACCGCCAGCATCGGCCACCGCTATGGCGACACGATTTATACCGGCCGTTTTTCCTATCGCGCCGACCATGCGACGATGGTGCAGGTCGATGTTTATAACGGATTGTCCAGCTTCGGCCGCGGGCTGTCGGGCGGGTTGTCGGCCCTCCCGACCCAATTCGACCCGACGCGCAATCCGATCGACGGCGATGTCGATCCGTGCGTCTTTGGCGAAGAGGGCGGCGGCTGCCTCAACAACCGGATCGGCAACGCGATCTCGGCGCAATATCGCAATCAGGGTATCCAGGCGGTGCTGTCGTCGCGCTTCGGCGGCTGGAGCTATGGTGTCGGGGTCGGTTACGATCGCCGCCGCCTGCTCACGCCGCGCCTGTCGCCGATCGCCATGCTCAACGGCATCACCGACCAGAGCTATTATCTCTTCCTCTCGGCCGGGCGCCGCCTCGACGCCGAATCCGACCTCGCCCTGTCGGGCTATCTCAACTATTTCGACAATGGGTCGCCGGGGGTCAGCGATGTCCAGTCGGCGGGTCTGTCGGCAACCTATTCGCGGCGCTTCTGGCGCGGCCTGACGGGGAGCGCGGGAGCGAGCCTCGATGCGTTCGACCAGAATGGCTTCAACAGCGAACTTATTGGATCAGCCCTGGTGGGTCTGCGTTACAACTTCTGATCCCGAAACAGGAATTTTACGATGTACGATCAGTTTTATGGCTTCACCGGACGCCCGTTCCAGCTGACCCCCGATCCGCATTTCTATTTCGAGAGCGGAACGCACCGCAAGGCGATGTCCTATCTCGGCTATGGCCTTGCGCAGGGCGAAGGCTTCATCGTCATCACCGGCGATGTCGGCGCGGGCAAGACGACGCTCGTGGGCCATTTGATGAACACGATCGACCCCAACCGCCTGACCGCGGTGAAACTGGTGTCGACGCAGGTCGAGGGCGACGATCTTCTCCGCCTCGTCGCCGAACAATTCGGGCTGGAGTGGGAAGGGCACAGCAAGGCGGAACTGCTGCGCGCCATGGAACAATATCTGCGCGAACAGGCGCGCGCCGGAAAGCGGACGCTGCTGATCGTCGACGAAGGGCAGAATCTCGCCATCTCTGCGCTTGAAGAGCTGCGCATGCTCTCGAACTTCCAGCTCGGCGGTCATTCGCTGCTGCAAATCTTCCTGCTCGGCCAGCCCGAGTTCCGCCAGACGCTCTTCCATTCGCCGGCGCTGGAACAGCTGCGCCAGCGCGTGATTGCGACCCATCATCTCGACCCGATGGAGCCGGAGGAGGTCGAACCCTATATCCTGCACCGCCTCGGCAAGGTCGGCTGGACGGGCAACCCCAGCTTCAGCCCCGACGCGTTCGAGGAAATCTTCGACTATTGCGCGGGCGTGCCGCGCAAGCTCAACGTGCTGGTCAGCCGCCTTTTGCTTTATGGTGCGGTCGAGGAAATGAACCGCATCACCGGCCAGCAGGTCCGCTCGGTGGTTGCAGAGATCGAGGCCGATCGCGGCCTCGACCAGACCGCGCCCGTGCCTCCGCAGCCGCCGATCGACCAGCTGATCGCCTATGCCGCCGCCGTCACCGCGCCGACCGCCGAAACGCCGTCCGAATGGCCAAAGGCGGTCGCGCCGGCGCCGCTGGCCCAGTCTGCCGCCGACGATAATGTGCTGGAACTGGCGCCTGCCGCCGCACCCGCCGCCGCGATCGACGAAGCGCATGTGGCGGCGTTGCAAGAGCAGATCGCGGGCCTCGAGGCGCGGCTGACCGAACAGGATGCCGCGCTGCGCCGGGTGATTGATTTGCTGATCGAATGGGTCGAACGCGATCCCGAAAATGCCCCGGATCCGGCATCGTCACAGACTTGGGCGGCCTGACGGGTTAAGCATCGTCCGGCGACGGACCGATGAAGGTGAGATATGATGCAGAACGGCCTGTCGGTCGATGTCGAGGACTGGTTTCAGGTCGGCGCCTTTGAACGGACGATCGACCGCAGCGACTGGCCGCGCCTCGAATGCCGGGTCGAGGCCAATTGCGACGCGGTGCTGCAGATTTTCGCCGATGCCGGCGTCACCGGCACTTTCTTCACCCTCGGCTGGGTCGCCGAACGCTATCCGGCACTGATCAGGCGCATCGTTGCGGCGGGGCACGAACTCGCCAGCCATGGCTATGATCATCAGCGCGTGTTCAACATGACCGCCGACAGCTTCGCGGCCGACCTCAGGAAAACGCAGCTGATCCTAGAGGGTCTGGGCGGCGTCGCGATCCGCGGTTATCGCGCGCCCAGCTTTTCGGTCGATCAGCGTACCCCGTGGGCGCATGCGGTGCTCGCCGAACAAGGCTATGCCTATTCCAGCAGCGTCGCGCCTGTCGTGCATGATCATTATGGCTGGCCGCAAAGTCCGCGCCACGCATGGCGTCCGCTCGCCGACAGCGATCTGGTCGAATGGCCGGTGACGACCGCAAGCGTGGCGGGGCGGACTCTGGCCGCGGGCGGGGGCGGTTTCATGCGTATGCTGCCCTATGCTTTCACCCGCTGGGCAATCGCGCGGATGAATGCGGAAGGTCATCCGGCGATCCTCTATTTTCATCCGTGGGAAATCGACCCCGGTCAGCCGCGCGTCGCCGATGCGCCGCTGAAATCGAAAATACGCCATTACAGCGGCCTGTCGGCGATGGCGGGCAAGCTGAAGCGGCTGCTGAGCGATTTCGAATGGACGCGCGCCGATGCGCTTCTCGCCGCGCAGCAGACCCGCGCTCAGCCGTGGCGCGCGGCGGCGTGAACGCGCCGATGACGGCTGCGGTGCCGCTGACCGATGCGGCCGCATGGGACAGCTATGTCGCGGGGCACCCGCACGCGACGCCGTTCCATAGCCGCGCGTGGTGCGAGGCGATTACCAGGGCGACGGGCCACCAATGCCATCTGGTGACCGCGCGCGACGCCCATGGAGCGCTGACCGGCCTCCTGCCGCTCCATCATATCCGCTCGCCCTTGTTCGGGCAGGCGCTGGTCGCCAGCGGTTTCGCGGTCGACGGCGGCATCCTCGCCGACAATGATGCGGTCGCGGCGACGCTTGCTGCAGGCGCGGCCGATATTGCGAAATCGCTTGGCGTGCCGTCGGTCGAGCTGCGCGGCGGCCCGCTTCCCGATACCGACGGCTGGCACCGCGAAGAGGGCGTCTACGCCGGTTTCGCACGCGACCTCGCCGCCGACGATGACGCCGAATTGCTCGCCATCCCGCGCAAGCAGCGCGCCGAGGTCCGCAAGGCGCTGGCCAGCGGTCTGACAGTCTCCACCGGCCGCGATGAAGCGCACCGGACCAGCCACTATCGAACCTATGCGACGAGCGTGCGCAATCTGGGCACGCCGGTTTTTCCTAAGTCATTGTTTTCACACGTAATAGACGCATTTGGCGACGATGCCGACATCCTTGATGTGCGCAACGATGGACAAGTTGTGGCCAGTGTCCTCAGCCTCACTTGGCGCGGCACCGTCATGCCCTATTGGGGCGGCGGCACCGCCGACGCCCGGCGGCTGCGCGCCAATGAACTCATGTATTTCGCCCTGATGCGCCACGCCCGGTCGAAAGGTTGCACGCGCTTCGATTTCGGCCGCTCGAAAGCCGGAACCGGCCCCTTCGCCTACAAGAAGAACTGGGGCTTCGAACCCCAGCCGCTCGTCTACGCTCGCTGGCTCGCGCCGGGCGAAAAGCCGCGCGATACCAATCCGACCAGCGCCAAATATCGGCTGCAGGTCGACCTGTGGAAGCGATTGCCATTGTGGGCTGCGAACCGGATCGGCCCGTTGATCGCGCGCGGGCTCGGCTGATGGCCGAAATCCTGTTCCTCGTTCACCGTGCGCCTTGGCCCCCTGACCGGGGCGACCGCATCCGCAGCTGGCACATGTTCGAGGCGCTGGCGAAGCTTGCGCCGGTTCATGTCGCGGCACTCGCCGACAATGAGGCCGACGCGGCGCTCGCACGCGAAAAAATGGCGCCGCTGTGCGCGAGCCTGTGCGTCGAGGTGCGCAACGTGTCGCGCCCCGTCGCCTTGGCACAGGCGGTGCTGCGCGGCGAACCCGTCTCGAACCATTTGTTCAAAAATAGCGCGATCGCGCGGCGCGTTGGCAAGCTGCTGAGCGACGGCAAAATAACCCATATAGTCGCCTTTTCGGGGCAGATGGCGCAATATCTGCCAGCGCATTTTGGTGGGCCGGTCATCATGGATTTCGTCGACGTCGATTCGGCTAAGTTCGCCACCTATGCCGAACAGGACAGACGCCAGCCGCTCCATTGGGTCCATGCGCGCGAAGCGCGAAAGCTGGGCGCCTATGAGGCTGAAATCGCTCGCCGCACCGACGCCAGCCTGTTCGTTAGCGAGGCCGAGGCGGCGTTGTTCCGCGAGCGCAGTGGCCTCGGCACCGACAACGTCCACGCGGTCGAAAATGGTATCGACACCGATCGTTTCGACCCGGCCGTCCCGCTGGATCCGGTCGGCGCGGGGCAGGGGCCACTTGCGGTCTTCACCGGCCAGATGGATTACCGTCCGAATATCGACGCGGTGCGCTGGTTCGCTGCCGATGTCCTGCCGTTGATCCGCGCGCATCATCCGAAGGCAGGCTTCGCTATCGTCGGGCGTGCGCCGACCGACGAGGTGCGCGCGCTTGAAAAATCGCCCGGCGTGATCGTAACCGGCGAGGTGGCCGACGTTCGCCCCTGGCTGGCCGCCGCCGCTGCCGTCGTCGCGCCGCTGCTTCTCGCGCGCGGAGTGCAGAACAAGCTGCTCGAGGCGATGGCGATGGCGCGTCCCGTGGTCGCGAGCGCCGCCGCAGCCCAAGGCATCGACGCGGCGCCCGGCGAACATCTGCGCGTTGCCGACGATGCGCCGGGTCTCGCCGATGCCGTCTGCTCGATCTTCGATGATCCGACAGGCGCATCGCAAATGGGCGTTGCGGCACGCCGCCGGATGATCGCGCGCTATGGTTGGGACGCCCGGATGGCACCGCTCGGCAACTTGCTGGGGCTGGGGGCATGACGGCTTGGCAACGCCACCTCACCGCACTCGCGCTTCTCGCGGGGGCGATGCTCGCAATTTTCTATCGTGATGCCGCTGACATGGCGGGCCTCTGGTGGCATAGTTCGACCTTCACCCATTGCCTGTTGATGCTGCCGATGATTGGCTGGCTGGTGTCGCTGCGCGCACCGCTGATCCGGTCACTGACGCCCACCTATTGGTGGCCGGCGCTGGTCTGGATCGCAGGCGCAGGGCTGGCGTGGCTGGTCGGCGAAGCGGCGGGGGTCGCGCTGTTCAGGCAGTTCGGCCTAGTGCTGATGCTGCAGGGCGCGGTGGCTGCGACTCTGGGCGAAAAGCTCGTTCGCGCGCTGCTCTTTCCGCTCGCATACGCGCTGCTGCTTGTGCCGTTTGGCGAGGAACTGGTCCCGCTGCTCCAGACCCTGACCGCGCATATCAGCGTCCTCCTGTTCCACCTGTCGGGTTTGCAGGCCGAAATGGAGGGCGTGTTTATCACCACGCGCGCGGGCTTCTTCGAGGTTGCCGAGGCTTGTTCGGGGGTCAATTTCCTGATCGCGATGCTCGCCTATGCCGTGTTTGCTGCGCATCTCTGTTTCAAAAGCTGGACGCGGCGGATCGTCTTCGTCGCGGCGGCGCTCGCAACGACGATCTTCGCCAATGCGCTTCGTGCCTATGGCACGATGGTCGCCGCCGAGATTTGGGGAATCGAAGCGGCGGGCGGGATCGACCATATTTTTTACGGCTGGATTTTCTTCGGCCTTGTCGTGCTGATCGTGATGCTCGTCGCGCGGCGCTGGTTCGATCGTCCCGCCAATGACCTCGCAGTCGACGTCGCCGGATTGGAAGGTGCTGTGCGCTTCGCCGGCTCCGCCAGGACGGTGCTTCCCGCTGCGCTTGCGTTGCCGCTGGTCTTTATGGCGTGGGCGGCGCTTGTCGGCGGCCGCGCCGCGCCCTTGCCCGCGACGATGATGATCGAAACGCCGTCGGGCTGGAACGACGCACGTGCGGGCGGCGTGCCATGGACACCGCGTTTCGATGGTGCCGATCAGCGGTTGCTGCGCCACTTCATCGACGCCGGCGGGCGACGCGTCGCCGTCGCGATCGGTGGTTACGAACGGCAAGCCGAAGGGCGTGAGGTTGTGAGCTATGGCCAGGGCGCGGTCGATCCCGACAGCCGATGGGCATGGAGCGCGGCGCTACCCGCGGTCGACGGCGCCAGGACCGAACGCCTGCTTCACCCCGGCCCGGTGCTGCGCGACGCCGCGACCTGGTATGTCGTCGATGGCCGCGTCACCGGCAGCCCGCGCCGGGCTAAATTCATGGGCCTGAAGGCTCGGTTGCTCGGTGGCGATCCGCGCGCGCTGTCGCTGATTGTGTCGAGCGAGACTGGGCAGGGCGGTGATGCTGCGATCGCCGATTTTGTCGCCGCATCGGGCGGAGCGCAGGCAATGGCTGACCGCGCGCTCAAAACCCGCTAAGCCACAAATATATGTGTGGGATTGCGGGTATCTATCATCTGGAAACGGCCAAGCCGGTCGATCCTGCGCGGCTGCGTGCGATGCTATCGCCGATGCAGCACCGCGGCCCTGACGGATCGGGCGAATGGACCGCGCCCGGCGTCGGCCTTGCGCACCTGCGCCTGTCAATCATCGACATCGCGGGCAGTCCGCAGCCGATGGCGAGCGACGACGAACTGATCACGCTCACTTACAATGGCGAAATCTATAATTTCCGGGAACTGCGCACCGAGCTGGAGGATCGCGGTCATCGTTTCCGCACCAGCGGCGATACCGAGGTCATCATTGCCGCGTGGCGCCAGTGGGGACCCGATTGTCTTTCGCGGTTCAACGGCATGTTCGCCTTTGCGCTCCACGATCATGCGCGCGGATGCCTGTTCCTCGCGCGCGACCGGCTGGGGGTCAAGCCGCTCCACCATGTCCGCCTGTCTGACGGGTCGGTCGCCTTTGCGTCGGAATTGAAAGGGCTGCTGCGCCACCCCTTGCTCCGGCAGGAAGCGAACCTCACCGCGATCGAGGATTTCCTGGCCTTTGGCTATGTCCCCGATGACAATTGCATCGTCGCCGGCGTGGAAAAATTGCCCGCAGGCCATTTTCTGCTTCTCGAGCGCGGTAAGCCGGTTCCGTCGCCGACCTGCTGGTGGGCTTCCGATTTCTCGCGCCGCGTCCGGGCGAGCGAAGGCGAGGCGGCCGAACATCTGACCTGGTTGATGCGGCAGGCGGTGACCGATCGCATGGTCGCCGACGTTCCGCTCGGTGCCTTTCTGTCAGGCGGGGTGGATAGCAGCGCGGTGGTCGCGTTGATGGCCGAGGCGAGTTCGAAGGCGGTCAAGACCTGCACCATCGGTTTCGATCAGGCCGCACTCGACGAGACCGTCTATGCCCAGCAGATCGCCGAGCGTTTCGCGACCGATCATCGCACGCGCACCGTGTCGGCTAGCGACTTTGCGCTGGTCGACAGGATCGCCGACATGTTCGACGAACCCTTTGCCGATGCGAGCGCTTTGCCGACCTACCGCGTGTGCGAACTAGCGCGCGAGAACGTCACCGTGGCGCTGTCGGGCGACGGCGCCGACGAAGCGTTCGCCGGATATCGCCGGCTGGTGTTTCAGCATCAGGAAGAACGGCTCCGCGGGCTGATCCCCGGCTTTTTGCGCCGCGGCGTTCTGGGTCCGCTCGCGCGCGTCTGGCCGCAGATGGACTGGGCGCCACGCCCCCTGCGTGCGCGCGCGACGCTGGCCAGCCTGTCGAAAAGCGGGGCCGAGGGCTATGCCGAGGCGGTCGGCGTCACCGGACTCCAGCAACGCACGCGGCTGTTCAACGATGCCGCGCACCATGCGCTGGGCGATCACGTCGCCGAGACGCGTTACTGGAGGGCGATGCACGACGCCCCGGCGCGTGAACCGCTCGATCGCGCCCAATATGCCGACCTCAAAATCTGGTTGCCCGGCGACATATTGACCAAGACCGATCGGATGAGCATGGCGGTCAGCCTCGAGGCGCGTGAGCCGCTGCTCGATTATCGCCTAGTCGAATTCGCCGCGAGCCTGCCCGCATCGATGCGGGTCAAGGGCGGGACGGGGAAGGCGATCATGAAGCAGGCGATGGAACGCTATCTGCCGCATGACATTCTCTATCGCCCCAAAATGGGGTTTGTGACGCCGGTGTCGCAATGGTTCCGGGGACCGCTGGTCGAACAGGCGCGCGCCTTGGCGACCTCCTCGACGCTCGCGCGGTCGGGGTGGTTCGATATGGCGGAAATCGAGCGGATTGTCGCCGCGCACCAGTCGGGTCGCCGCGATCATGGCCGGCTGATCTGGCAATTCTTCATGCTCGAAAAATCGCTGGCCAAATTGTTCGGAATTTGACGTGCGTCGCCACCCGTTTTTAACGCCTCGCTGCTAGAGGCGTTACCGATGACGGTCCATCCTGCCTTTCCCGTCGATGCTGTCCCCGCTGCGCCCATCACGGTGCGTATCGTCGACCCGCTCGCGCTTTCGCCCGAACTTGCTGCGGCGTGGGACCGGCTGGCCGACGAAGCGAGCGAGCCCAATCCCTTTGCCGAACGCTGGTGCCTGCAATCGGCACTGCACCTGCTCGATCCCGAACGCCGTGCGCGTTTTGTCATGGTGCGAGACGGTCATGACGGGGCGGTGATCGGCGTGATGCCGCTCGCGTTCGCGCACCGCTATGGCCGCCTGCCGCTGCGCCATGTCACCGGCTGGATACATCCCAATCATTTTCACGGTAGCCCGCTGGTGCGTGCGGGTCTGGAAAGCCTGTTCTGGACGATCCTGCTTGGCTGGTGCGATGCATCGGCTTGGGCACGAACGCTGGTCCATGTACCGCGTCTGACCGAGGACGGGCCGCTGCACCGCGCGCTGGTCGACGTCGCAAGGGTTCGCAGCGGCGTGGCGGTGGTTGTCCACCGCGAAGAACGCGCGCTGCTCGAAAGCGAACTCTCACCCCAGGATTATTGGGACTCTGCGGTGCGAGCCAAGAAGCGCAAGGAATTGCGGCGGCAGGCAAACCGGCTGGCCGAGCAGGGTAAAGTGACGTTCCGCCGTTGGCAGCCGGGTGAGGCGATCACGTCGTGGATCGACGCGTTTCTTGCACTCGAAGCGCGCGGCTGGAAAGGGCGCGCGGGGTCGGCGCTTGCCAGCCAGAATGATACCGAGGCATGGTTTCGCGCGATATTGCCGGCTGCGGCGAACGCCGGAAAGCTCGATATGCGTGCGATCGATCTCGATGGTCGGCCGCTCGCCATGCTCATCAACTTTCTCTGCCCGCCCGGCGGCTTTTCGTTCAAGACCGCCTTTGATGAGGATTTTGCACGCTTCTCCCCCGGGGTGTTGCTGCAACAGGCAAACCTCGACTTGCTGGAGGATGCACGGATCGACTGGGTCGACAGTTGCGCCGCCCCCGATCATCCGATGATCGATAGCGTGTGGCGCGAACGGCGTCGGCTCGTCTGGGTCAATGTCCCGCTCTCGGGCGTCGCCGACCGGCTGCGCTTTTCGGCGCTGGTCCGGGCCGAGCGTGCCTGGCGTCGCTGGAAAAGACCCATGCCCGCCCCGCCCTCGTCGCAGGAAGAGTCATGATTGCACGCAAAACCATCGCGGCGCCTGTCTTCCCCGCCGAAACGCTGGAGCGGATGACGGCGCTCTATCCGGCGCAAGCGGGCCTGCTGCACCATCATTTGCCCGATCATCCTCTACTTTCGCTCGAAGCGCTTGCGTTGCTCGCCGAAAGCCTGCCGGCGGGGCAGGTCGAATTTAACCCGGGCGACGTTCCCATCGGGATACGTCCTGAGGATGTGCCCTCGAACGGTCTTTCGATTGGCCAAACGATCCGCACGATCGATACGAACCGCAGCTGGGCGGTGCTGAAGAATATCGAAAGCGAAGCGGCCTATCGCACGCTGCTGATGGATTTGCTCGCGGAGCTTAAGCCGGTGGTCGAGCCGCGCACTGGCGCAATGTTGACGCCGCAAGGTTTTATCTTCGTTTCCTCGCCCGGTTCGATCACGCCGTTCCACTTCGATCCTGAGCATAATATCCTGCTCCAGCTCAAGGGCACGAAAGTGATGAACGTCTGGCCCGCCGGCGACGAACGCTTCGCGCATCGCCGCGAGCATGAGCGTTATCATACCGGCGGACACCGAAACCTCCCGTGGCGCGATGAATATCACGATGCCGCGCAGCAGGTACCGCTGGCGCCGGGCGACGCGGTATTGATGCCGGTCATGGCACCGCATTTCGTCACCAATGGTGACACGCCGTCGATCTCGCTGTCGATCACCTGGCGCAGCGAATGGAGTTATCGCGAATCCGAAGCGCACGCCGCCAATGCCGCGCTGCGCCGCATGGGCCTCGACCCTGCGATGCCGCCGCGCTGGCCAAGCTATGCCTGGGCGAAGACCATTGGCTGGAGAATTGTCCGCCGTTTCAATAAAGGTTGAAAATCAAAACAATAATGGACAATCCTGCGCCTACGGGAAATGGGGCGGGATTCGATGATATCAAGATATATGACGACGCTGTTGGTGTCGTTTGCTTTGGTCGGCGCTGCGTCGATGGTGGCCGCGCAACCGGCATCGCCGGTCACGGTCGCAACCCCCGCCAAGCCGGCACGCATTTCCACTGCCGATCTTGCTCAACTGCCCGTTTTTTCGAATGTGAAGTTGTCGCCTGACGGCAAGCGCATCCTCTATCGCGAGCAGGCGGACGGCAAAACCTATGTTGCCTTTCGTCCGGTCGACACGACGAAGAAAGTGGCGTTCGAGGTTCCGGAAAAGGCCGAGCTGGATTGGATCCGCTGGGCCGGCAACGATCGTATCCTCATCGCCGTGGGCCTGAACACAATCTATTTCGGCGAAGAGGCGCGGGCCACTCTCCTGCTCCTGCACGATATAGCGACAAAGCAAACGCGCGTTATCCGCCGCAAGACGCAGGGGCTGGAGGGCGACGATGTCCTGTTCGTCGATCCCGACGGCGAGTATCTGCTGCTGTCGATCCAAAAGACGATCTATGACTATCCTTCGGTCTTTCGGGTGACGCTGGCCGACGGCAAGATGACCGAAATCGTCAAGGCGCGTCCGCCGGTGTGGGAATGGTATGCCGACGAGGCCG
>Ga0307414_10000349_pt1 | contig 25834 bp, 24 predicted proteins | sample DK1Ometagenome_FD_203804 | JGI IMG/M metagenome (GOLD analysis project Ga0307414, IMG submission 203804) | Maize rhizosphere microbial communities from greenhouse at UC Davis, California, United States - DK15-O-3 | ecosystem: Host-associated > Plants > Roots > Rhizosphere > Soil | place: USA... | reverse complement strand
GAAAAAGGTGTTAACCAAATAAAAGACGGGTTTCCTAAATTTACATTTCAATATACTAAAAGCTTTAAAGATGTTTTTAGAGGGGACTTTAATTTTTCGAATGTCGAATTTAAAACCCTTCACCAAATAGAACATAAAAATAATAGTCTTACTGAAGTCACGATAATTTCAGGAATTTCTAATGGCGATACACCATTAACGCATTTGTATCACGCGTATCCTAACAACATCAACAAAGAAAAGATTTTAAGACGTTTTTCAGTTGCTGGAACCAGTAGTTTTGAAACCATGTTTTTTAATGAGTTCTTCTCTGATAAATTCACAACCATTCAAGTAAAACATGCTTTAAAGCCTTTTAATATTTCTGAAAATTACAAACCGCAATTGGTATTGATAAGCAGATTTGCGGTTGGAGATATGGATAATATCAATAGACATCAAAACATCTCTTTCGGAACTTTGGAAAAAGGGTTCACGGAATCTGGTTTTGAAATTAACAAACTGCTTTTTGGTTTTGGATTAAGCTTTGCATATCGATATGGTGCTTACCACTTACCTAATATCGATGATAATATTGCTTTTAAATTTACATTTAACTTAACATTATAAATCTCTTAACCGCTTAATACATTGTTTTTTCTACCTTTGCCAACTTTAAACTAAAGAATGTTTAAGCTTTTTACAACAAATTTTTGGTCCGTTACCGCAAGACTTATTTTGCGTAACAAAATTGCGATTCTTGTTGGCATTTTAATTATCACTCTTTTATTTAGCACCCAATGGAAACACATGCGCTTCACCTATACAGAAGCCAATTTGTTACCTGATGATGACCCCATTAATCTTACCTACGACAATTTTTTAAAAATCTTTGGCGAAGAAGGCAATCTTATTGTTATTGGAGTAAAAGATTCCACGTTGTTCTCTGTTGAAAAATTAAATGCTTGGAACAATTTATCAGATAGTTTTAAAACGTATGACGCCATAGAATCTGTTATTTCCATTAAAGATTTACAGAAACTTGTTAAAGATACTCTCAATGAAAAATTTACTTTAAGTCCGTTTATAAAAGATTCTATTTCATCGTCCAAACAAATAGCCATATTAGAAGATGAACTTTTTAATAAATATCCCTTTTATGACAATTTTTTATTCAACAACAAAACAAAAACGGTTCGCACTGCCATTTATTTAAAAAAGGATATTGTAAATACTTCGGCCAGAAAAGATTTTATTCTTAATGTGTTGTTGCCAAAAACAGAAGCCTTTGAAAACGACACAAAGTTAGATGTAAGGATTTCTGGAATGCCCTATGTTAGAACCTTAAATGCGCAAAATATTGTTGATGAAATTGGCTTATTCATCATGGCCGCATTACTAGTAACATCCCTTATTTTCTTTTTCTTTTTTAGGTCTTTAAGAGCCACATTCATATCCCTTATTGTGGTGTGTATTGGTGTGATGTGGACATTAGGCATTATAGGAGCATTGAACTATGAGATTACTGTTTTAACAGCACTTATACCACCTTTAATCATTGTAATAGGCATTCCTAACTGCATCTTTTTAATCAATAAATATCAACATGAAGTAAAACTGCATGGCAATAAAGTAAAATCTTTACAGCGCGTCATCACAAAAATTGGTAATGCTACATTAATGACCAATTTAACGACTGCTTTAGGTTTTGCTACTTTTATTTTAACTGAAAGCAAACTTTTAAAAGAATTTGGTATTGTTGCCTCGTTAGGTATTGCGGGCATTTTTATACTGTGCTTAGTCATCATTCCCATTATCTATTCTTTTTTACCATCACCAAAAGATCGTCATTTAGAACATTTAAATAAACGATGGATTGGCGGTTTTGTAGATTGGATTGAACACACAGTAAAGCATAAACGCATAGCTATTTATGCCACCTCAGTTGTTTTATTAATAGCAAGTATTATTGGTATTTATAAGATAAAAGTATCGGGAAGCCTTATTGAAGATATGCCTAAAAATGCTGAATTTTTTGAAGATATTCGATTTTTTGAACGTGAATTCAATGGTATTATGCCATTAGAAATTATGGTGGACACCAAACAAAAAAAGGGTGTTATGAAACTCGCTACGCTTAAGCGAATGAACGAATTAGAGGAATTAATCATTGAAACACCCGAATTATCAAAACCCATATCGATTGTCGGTTTGGTTAAATACTCCAAACAGGCTTATTACAATGGCAATCCATCACATTATCAATTACCTACATCACAAGAAAGTAGCTTTATTTTATCATACGCTAAAAACTCAACCTCAAATATTAACCTGATAAATAATTTCGTTGATAGTACGGGTCAATACGCACGCATTACCGCCTTTATGAAGGATATTGGTACCGATAAAATGGAGCGTATTGAAGAAGACCTACAAAATAGAATTGATAAAGTATTTCCAAAGGAAAGATATAATGTTACCATGACCGGGAAAGCTTTAGTATTTCAAAAAGGAACTGATTACTTGGTTGACAACTTAATTATTTCATTAGCGCTTGCCATTTTATTAATATCATTATTTATGGCATTTATGTTCAGGTCTTTTAGAATGATTATCATATCGCTCATCCCAAACTTATTACCATTATTAATAACAGCCGGTTTAATGGGTTATTTAGGCGTTCCAATAAAACCTTCAACCATTTTGGTGTTTAGTATTGCTTTTGGTATTTCGGTAGATGATACTATTCACTTTTTAGCAAAATATAGGCAAGAATTGCAGGCAAATAACTGGAAAATAAAAACATCGGTTTATGGTGCGTTGCGTGAAACAGGTGTTAGTATGTTTTATACGTCTATTGTTTTGTTTTTTGGGTTTTCCGTATTTACTATCTCAAGCTTTGGTGGCACGGTGGCTTTAGGTGCTTTGGTTTCGGCCACTTTATTATTCGCTATGTTATCAAACTTAATCTTACTTCCTTCTCTTTTATTATCCTTAGAAAGGAGCATCGCCAATAAAGAGGTATTGAAAGAGCCTGCTATCAACATCATTCCAGAAGATGATGATGAAGAGGACGATTCAAACTTTTAGTTAACAATTTTATCATTTATAATTTAGCATTCCAATTCGTTTTTTAGCCATTCTAACTAGAAAGCCAAAAGTCTTTTTTATATTTACATTTAAAATTTATATACATGCAAACACGTACTGTTTCAGAATTGTTATCGCAAAAAACAACATTTGCAGAAGTAGATATAAAAGGTTGGGTAAGAACTTTTCGGGCGAATAGATTTATAGCCTTGAATGATGGTTCTACTATAAACAATATTCAATGCGTGGTTGACTTTGAAAATACAGATGAAACCATTTTAAAACGCATTACTACAGGCGCAGCGGTTCATATAAAAGGTGAATTGGTTGAAAGTCTTGGCAAAGGACAAAATGTAGAAATTAATGTAAAAACTATTGAGGTTTTAGGAGATTCAGATCCTGAAACATATCCCATTCAGCCTAAAAAACATTCATTTGAGTTTTTAAGGGAAAATGCCCATTTACGCACCAGGACCAATACATTCAGTGCGGTTATGCGTTTACGATCTGCGCTTTCTTTTGCTATTCACAAGTATTTTAACGAAAATGGTTTTTGTTATGTACACACCCCAATAATTACAGGAAGTGATGCCGAAGGCGCTGGAGAAATGTTTCGAGTGAGTAGTTTGGATATTAAAAATCCGCCGCTTACAGAAAACGGACATATAGATTACTCAAAAGATTTTTTTGGAAAAGAAACCAATTTAACGGTTTCTGGGCAGTTAGAAGCCGAAACTTATGCTATGTCTCTAGGAAAAGTATATACATTTGGCCCTACTTTTAGAGCTGAAAATTCCAATACATCAAGACATCTTGCAGAATTTTGGATGATAGAACCCGAAGTCGCATTTATGGATTTGGCAGGCAATATGGATTTGGCTGAAAGCTTTTTGAAATATGTTATTACATATGTTTTGGATAATAATCGAGAAGACTTAGACTTTTTAAATCAGCGACTCTTAGAAGAGGAAAAAGCGAAACCACAAGCAGATAGAAGTGAGATGAATTTAATTGAAAAATTAAATTTTGTAACAGAAAACAATTTCACACGCTTGAGTTATACTGAAGCTATTGATATTTTACGGGACAGTACGCCCAACAAGAAAAAGAAATTCAAATATATTATTGAGGAATGGGGCGCCGATTTACAAAGTGAGCACGAACGTTTTTTAGTTGAAAAACATTTTAAATGCCCTGTTATATTATATGATTATCCAGCAAATATTAAAGCCTTTTATATGCGTTTGAATGACGACGGAAAAACCGTTAGAGCTATGGATATTTTATTCCCTGGTATTGGTGAAATTGTAGGAGGCGCACAACGTGAGGAACGTTTGGATGTCCTCAAGAAAAAAATGGCAGCCCTTCATATTCCTGAAGAAGATTTATGGTGGTATTTAGATTTGCGTAAATATGGCACTGCTGTGCACTCTGGTTTCGGACTCGGTTTTGAACGTTTAGTCATGTTTGCAACAGGAATGGGCAATATAAGGGATGTTATACCGTTTCCTAGAACACCACAAAATGCTGAGTTTTAATATTATTTTAAGATAAATGTTTCGAAGTTAAATCTCATAGTTGTTATAATTTTTATACTTTTATCTTAAACCAAATCATACAAATGCTTAAACAACATTTACAATTTAAATTATCACAAAAACTATCTCCGCAACAAATTCAATTAATGAAATTGATTCAGTTGCCAACTCAAGAATTTGAACAACGCCTAAAACAAGAATTAGAAGAAAACCCAGCTTTAGAAGGTGGTACAGAAGAAGTTGAAAATGATTATGATTCAGATTTGGATAATTCTACAGATGAGTATAATGATAGTGAAACCATTGGCAATGATGACATTAATGTAGATGAATATTTAAGTGATGACGAAGTACCAGATTACAGAACACAAGTCAATAATTACAGCAGTGATGATGAAGAAAAAACCATGCCTTATGCCGCAGGAACGTCTTTCACTCAACACTTAATAAGTCAATTAAATACGTATAGATTAACCGATGAGGAATATAGTATTGCTGAGTTTTTGGTTGGTAATGTAGATGAAAGCGGATACATACGTAGGTCTGTAACAGATATTATGGACGATTTAGCGTTTACACAAAACGTTTACACCACGGAAGACAAAATTGAGCATGTATTAAAAATTGTCCATCAATTAGACCCTGCAGGTGTCGGTGCTCGTAATCTTCAAGAATGCTTGAGTATCCAATTACATAGAAAAGAAAAAAATCCAGATGTTGAATTGGCCATTGATATTATTGACAATGCTTTCGATCAATTCACTAAAAAACATTACGATAAACTCATTCAAAAATTTGATGTTAGTGAACTTCAGCTAAAAGACGCTATTCGGGAAATTGAACATTTAAATCCGAAACCCGGTGGTTCCTACTCTGGAAATAATAGAATTGTAGAACACGTCGTTCCGGATTTTGCCATAAAAATTGTGGATGGCGAATTGGAATTAACACTTAATGGTAGAAACGCTCCAGAGCTTCATGTTTCTAGAGAGTATAACGATATGTTGAAGGGCTATAAGGATTCGAAAGATAAATCGAAATCACAAAAAGATGCTGTTATATTCATCAAGCAAAAATTAGATGCGGCCAAATGGTTTATTGAAGCTATAAAACAACGCCAGCAAACGTTATTTATAACCATGAGTGCCATCATGCATTACCAAGAAGAATACTTTTTAACAGGTGATGAGCGTAATTTAAGACCTATGATTCTTAAAGATATTGCGGATGAAATTTCCATGGATGTTTCTACGGTTTCAAGAGTTGCAAATAGTAAATATGTGGATACCCCTTATGGCACCAAGCTCATAAAGGATTTCTTTTCAGAATCCATGAAAAATGATCAAGGTGAAGATGTTTCAACCAAGGAAATAAAAAAAATTCTTGAGACCGTTCTGGAAGAAGAAGATAAAAGAAAACCATTAACCGATGATACTTTAGCAGTGATTTTAAAAGATAAGGGCTACCCTATTGCCCGACGCACCGTTGCTAAATACAGAGAGCAATTAGATATTCCCGTGGCACGCTTACGCAAAAAGATATGATAAATCGTATCTTAAAAAGTATCTCGTATATATTTCATCCATTAATAATGCCTTTATTAGGGGTTCTTTTTTATTTTAAAGTAAGTCCGAAATATTTCCCACAAGAAATTGTTTATGCTAAAATAATTTCACTTTTTATCCTAACAATTGTTTTACCTATTCTATTATATTTTTTATTGAAAACTTTAGAAAAGGTAAACTCAATAGAACTCGAAACTACCAGAGAACGTATTATTCCTTTAGCTATTAATTGCCTTATCATTCTATTAGTTTTACAAAGGGTTATAGGTGCTCATGAAATTATAGAGCTTTATTATTTCTTTTTAGGTATATTAATATCTACTCTTACTTGTTTGTTATTAGCCATCATGAAATTTAAAACCAGCATTCACATGATAGCTATTGCTGGCCTGTTCATGTTTTTCATTGCTTTGAGTATTCATTTCAGCATCAATATTAATAGTTTATTAGCTTTAATGAGCATCATTACGGGAGCTATAGCAACATCTAGATTGCATCTTAATGCACACAATTATAAAGAACTTATTTTAGGTTTTTTTGTTGGTATGATGCCTCAATTATTACTTATTAGCCATTGGCTATAAAACATAAAACATCAATCCTATTTTTATGGCATTCATGTCAATAGTTTCTCCGTTTATATTAGCATCACTAGAAAAAATGGGGTTTAAAGCATAGTATAAGTATAAATTCCAAGTGTTGTAACCCAAACTTACCGTCAGCCCATATTGAAACTTATTAAAGTCTTCGATATTGGTATATTTAAAACTTCCTAAATCGCCTTTAAACTTAGTTGTGCTAGCAAATACATATCCCATTTTAAAACCGGTATAAATGCGCCAAAAATTATAATCTATTGGGTTTGATGTTCTCCATCTGTACTCTATTGGAATTTCAATTAAATGTTGAGAAAATTTGTTTCTAGAAAAGGATACATTATTTTCGTCAATAATGCTGTAATTGATATTGCCTATATCATCTTTTACAATGAGTAAATTTTGATTAAATGAATTGGCAGAATAGCCCAATCCAACACCTATAGCAATATTTCTGTCTTTATTGATAGGCATATCTTTTATGAACCCTGCATGAAATCCTAAAGAAAAACCATTTTGTTTAAGATCCGTTGGGTTGTTCCCTAAAAGGTTATAAGTTACGCCAGCATAAAACTGGTCTTCTTTATACAAAGAATCTATAATCTTAATATTGTTTTCTTGTGCACCAAGATAACTGCAAAAAACAACTCCAATTAAAACCAAATATCCTTTCATATACTATTCCAGTATCATTAAACATAACAAATATACAATATTGTTGTACAAATTATTATTTATAAAAAAGACGTCCTTAAAGAACGTCTTCTTGTTTTATCTATCGCTTTTTATTAAAATTTATAATTTAAACCAATCATCCAATAGGTTTGAAGTTTGTTATTTATATTGTCAAATGTTGGAAACGGGTCGGTTTCAGAAACATCATAATTATCCACATAATACTTTAAGGCTTCCTGTTTGTTATTTCTAAGTCCAAAATCAAACCCAACACCAATCATTTTCCATAAGGTATATCCAAAAGAGTTGTTCCAAGTCCAGTTCGATAAATTATTGCTCTTATAACTTTGGAACATGGATAGGTTTGTTTTAAAACTAATCTCTTTAATTTGTCTGGTGTAATCGACTAATATTTTTGTACCATAAGAGGATTGAAAAATAGCATCATTTCTACTAAATACCAGATTATAGTTTAAAGGATGCACCACCACAACTAAGTCTTTAATCGGTGTCCAAGTAGCCCCCACACCAACATCCAAATACCCCGGGTTGTTAAAGTTATTTAAGATAGTCGTTCGGTATTCTCCCAATCCGGAAAAAGCAAATGTTTCACTTAATTTCATACCATACAAAGAAGACACATTAAAAACATCGTTTGCCTCGCGCCACTGTGTATTATCGTTTGGGTTGTCTTTGTCATTGAATTTAATCCAAGACAAATTTAGGTTACCAGAATTTCTCCAGAAATAAAGATTTGTATTCAAATTTGCAAACGCGTTTACGGTAAAGCCAATGTTTCCTGATCTGTTGTTAGGCGATTTTTGTGCATACCAATTACTAAAATTGGAAACACTTCCACCAATAGTACCAAAAGCACCCTTTTTCCAACCGGGAAACGCATCAATTTTTCCTTGAGTGGCTTCCACACGACCTTGGGCTGCTTTAAGAGAATCCTTTTGAACGGATAAGGTTTCTTTTAGTTCTTCTAAAGTTTGTGCATTAACATGAATGAGTCCGATAAAAAGAGTGAATAATAATAGTGTTTTTTTCATTTTCATCATTTTATAAAATTTGAGCAAATATAACTACAAGAATTATTTTTTATTGTGATTGCCAAGAGTTTAATCAACTTATTTCTTTTTATAAAGCGGGACAGATGAACATGCTTCGCCATACATGATAGATTTTGCTATAGGTTTTAACTTATTGGAAAGCATGATATACGCATTTTGAGGCACAGGTTTTTTAGAGCAACCTTTAATGATTAACGGTTTGTCTTGAAACGCCGAAACATCTAAATTATTGATAATATCTTGGTAGATGGATGTTTCTAAAGATTCCAAATCGCCAATAATTATTTTTTTCGCAAAAGGCTGTAAATGAATGGAAATGAGCATAAAAGCCCATGCCGGAATAATGGCATCGGTAGAGCAAGTTAAAGCGACATAGGCATCTTGATATTGCGACCAATCATGCAAAGAAACCTGTTCCCTAAAATCTTTTTCACGCAATACCAAACCTTCAAGAAGCCAATCTTTAATATCAAAAAGTACACGATTGCCTTTTGGGTAATAATCCTCTAGGTCAACGGTTATTAATGTGCTATTCGCGACGCGATTTATGATTTCTTCTTCCAAAATATTTGTTGTTGAATTGTTTAGATATGAATACTGCTAACTGTTACTGAAAACTGTTTTAAAGCATTCCCAATTCCAATTTAGCTTCTTCGCTCATTAAATCTTGAGTCCATGGTGGGTCGAAAGTGATTTCTACTTCGGCACTATGAACCTCGTTAATGGATTTAATTTTTTCTTCAACTTCCATCGGCAAAGTTTCAGCCACTGGGCAGTTAGGTGTTGTTAAGGTCATCAAGATTTTCACATCAGAATCTTCATTGACAAAAACATCATAAATCAATCCGAGTTCATAAATATCCACAGGGATTTCAGGATCATAAATCGTTTTTAAAACCCTAACTATTTTATCACCTAAACTATTATCTTCTATATCTTGTTCGCTCATTTCTTTAATCTTTAAATGTTTGTTGTTAAGTTGTTTGTTGTTAAGTCGAGTCTTATAAACAACTCCACAACAAACGACTAAACTATTTCAACTGTGTTTGATACGCAATCGCATACAATTTAAGTTGTTTCACCATACTTACCAAGCCATTGGCGCGTGTTGGCGATAAATGTTCTTTTAATCCAATTTTATCAATAAAATCGGTTTCTGCATTGATAATGTCTTTGGGGTGCTGATTTGAAAATACGCGGATTAAAATAGCAATAATGCCTTTGGTGATGATAGCATCACTATCGGCCGTAAAAACCAATTTATCATCCTTCATTTCAGCATGTACCCACACTTTACTTTGGCAACCTTTAATAATGTTGCTGTCGGTTTTGTATTGGTCGTCAATCAAAGGCAAATCCTTACCCAAATCTATCATGTATTGATACCGTTCTTCCCAGTCTTCAAACATGGAAAACTCATCAATCAGTTCTTTTTGTATATCTTCAATACTCACAATCATAATTTTAAACAAAAATACAATAAGATATGTATCTATTCAATGTTTTCTGATAATGATAGTATTTCTTTAACAAGAGCTTCTATTTCCTGAGGCGGTGTACCATGGTCGAAACTTGAAGATTCGTAAACCGTGCCGTTTTTGGAGATTTTTAATGTACTAATGGAAGCGCCATCATAAAAACGTGCTTCGGTGGGTGATTTTAATGCAGAAATGCTATCTAAATTTATGGTTTCTAAAAGTGAATTTAGTTTAATCCAATTTTCAGAAGTGATAGCTTTTAAAATAGGTTTCGAATCTCTATCTTTTGAGATTGAAACAACGGAATCATTGATAGTAATATCTAAAAAACGCCCTCTAGATATTGCTGAATAATTGAATGAAACTGATTTATTATCTTCTTCTTTACTAGCAATTAAAATGATTTTTTTATCGCTTAAAAGTTTCAAGATACCATCTTCAATCAGTATGTCGTTAGCGTTAGATAATGCCTGTTGCATTTCAGTTTCTATTTGATGTGTGTCTTGGCAAAACATTTTGGTTGAAGACAAAGGCCCAACTTTTAATAAACCATTTTCTAAAGAATACGTTCCCGTAAATCTATTACATCCTGAAAAACCAGAGATGATGTTCTTTTCTTTGTTGAAATTTATGGTGATGTTATTTGAGGAAACTTCATTGTTGTTTAATATTTTTACATGGTAAGTGCCATTTAAAGTCATTAAGTTAGTTTCTTTAGCAGCCATTGTTTTTGAATTTCGGCAAGCATTTAAAGAAATTAAAACCGATAAAATGATTAGAATTTTCATGGAATGTTTTTTATCATTAAATGACTATAACAAAAAAGAAGCCAAAGTTTACGCCAGCATCATTTTTGCTTTTTTGACACCTTCAACTAAAGTATCAATTTCTGCTTTTGTATTATAGAAAGCAAAAGAGGCACGAACAGTTCCTGGAATTTTAAAATAATCCATAATAGGTTGGGCGCAATGATGTCCAGTACGAACCGCAATGCCCAATTTATCTAAAATAGTACCAACGTCATACGGGTGAATGCCTACTAAATTAAATGAAATCACAGACGTTTTGTTTTTTGAAGTGCCGTAGATTTTCAAGCCTTCAATATCCAGTAATTTCTTAGTGGCATATTCTAAAAGTTCGTTTTCGTATTTCGCAATTTCATCAAAACCAATTGCATTCATATAATCGATGGCGGCTCCAAAAGCGATACCACCACAAATATTGGGTGTGCCTGCTTCAAATTTATGGGGAAGCTCTGCGTAAGTTGTTTTTTCAAAGGTGACTTCGGCAATCATTTCGCCACCACCTTGGTAAGGTGGCAATTTTTTTAACCAACTTTCTTTTCCGTACAGCATCCCTTCGCCTGTTGGCCCACACATTTTGTGAGCTGAGGATACGTAAAAATCGACGTCCAAAGCTTGGACATCTGGTTTTAAATGCGGACAAGCTTGCGCGCCATCCACTAAAACAGCAGCACCAATTTCATGCGCTTTTTCAATAATATATTCAACAGGATTAATCGTCCCTAAAGCGTTTGAAATATGATTTACAAAAACAAGCTTCGTGTTTTTGGATAGCAATTTATCATATTCGCTCATTACCAATTCGCCTTCCAAATTCATGGGAATCACTTTTAAAGTGGCACCTGAACGTTCACATAACATTTGCCAAGGCACAATATTACTGTGATGCTCTAAAGCAGATACGATGATGTCATCACCTTTTTTTAATAAGGATGAAAATCCATTCGCCACTAAATTAATACCATGTGTTGTTCCCGAAGTAAATATAATTTCGTGTGCAAATTTGGCATTAAAATGCGTTTGAATTTTTTTGCGAGCTTGTTCGTATTTATCGGTTGCTTCCTGACTTAACGCATGCACACCACGATGGATGTTGGCATTGTAGTTTGAATAATAATCTACAATAGTATCAATAACTTGTTGAGGGGTTTGTGATGTAGCTGCATTATCAAAATACACCAAAGGTTTGCCATTTACTTTTCTGGAAAGTATTGGGAAATCTTTTCGTATGTTTTCTACATTGAACATGGTTATATGTTTAGCCCCGATTGCAACGGCATCCTTTTTTGCTTTTTTCGCAAAAAAGATATAGCGAAAAGCGGGAAATAGCTTTAAAAAATAAATTTAGGTTCTCAACATGAGATTCCCTCTTTCGAGGGAATTATAGGTCAAACCCAATATTAACGCCTAATTTGGCGGCGATAATTTTAGTAATGCGTTGTTTTATTTCTGGAATTTTAACCGAACTCATCACGTTATTACTAAAGGCGTACATTAAAAGGGCTTTAGCTTCTTTTTCTGGAATACCACGTGAACGCATATAGAACATGGCACTTTCATCTAACTGGCCAATGGTACAACCGTGCGAACATTTTACATCATCTGCAAAAATTTCCAATTGTGGTTTAGTATTTATAGTGGCTTTATCGCTTACCAATATGTTGTTATTTGCTTGAAACGCATTGGTTTTTTGCGCTTCTTTATTCACAATGATTTTACCATTAAAAACCCCGGTTGAGTTTTCACCAAAAATGCCCTTATAATCTTGATGGCTCTCGCAATTTGGCTCAATATGGTGAACCAACGTATTGTGATCTACATGTTGTTTTTCTCCGATAATGGTGATTCCTTTTAAAGTAGAATCGATGCGCTCGCCGTTTTGGTAAAAGTTTAAATTATTACGAACCAATTTTCCTCCAAAAGAAAACGTGTGCACTGAGGCAACGCTTTCACGTTGTTGATTAATAAAAGTATTATCGATTAATGAAGCATTTAAAGTGTCGTTTTGGATTTTATAATAATCAACAATAGCGCGTTTGTTTGCAAAAATTTCGGTAACAGCATTGGTTAATACAGCGTTATCAGTTAAACTTTGGTGACGTTCAATGATTTGTACATGCGAATTCTCGTCAACTACAATCAAGTTGCGTGGTTGCAGCATGATAGCAGATTCATTTCCTGTTGAAAAATGGATGATTTGAATTGGTTTTGCAACCATTTTATTCTTAGGAATATGAATATAGGCTCCTTCGCTAGAAAAAGCCGTATTAAGTGATGGCAAACTGTCCTTAGTAGCAGCTTTATTGAAATAATTTTCAATGATCAAACGGTATTTTGGCTTAGCCATGGCTGCGGACATTAAGCAGATATCCATACCATCATGAGTGGTTTGCGATAAATGCGACGAATATTTACCGTCAATAAAGACTATTTTATAAGAGTCTATGTCATGAATAAAATACTTTTTAACATCGCTGAATTCTATGGAATTTTCCTGTTTTGGAAAGATGCTGTAATCTTCTTTTAAGATACTATTTAGAGACGTGTATTTCCAAGCTTCTTCCTTTTTGCTAGGAAAGCCTTTAGCTTCAAATGTTTTTATGGCATCGTTTCTAAGATCGTTCAAGTAAGCGTCATCCTCGAGCTGATTTTCGAATACTAGAAATGATGATAATAATTTTTCTTTTAAATCCATTTTTCTGTCATTCCTGCGAAGGCAGGAATCTTTTAATTTTACCTATTTACTAATATGGATTCCTGCTTTCGCAGGAATGACAAAACTAATTAAGCGTTTACCTCCTCTTTAATCCAATCATAACCTTTTTCCTCGAGCTCATGAGCCAATTCCTTTCCACCAGATTTTACAATACGACCATTGTACAAAACGTGAACAAAATCTGGAACGATATAATCCAACAAACGTTGGTAATGGGTAATGACAAGCACAGCATTATCTTTACTTTTTAGTTTATTAACACCATTTGCCACAATACGAAGCGCATCAATATCCAAACCAGAATCTGTTTCATCAAGAATAGCTAATTGAGGTTCAAGCATCGCCATTTGGAAAATTTCATTACGCTTTTTTTCGCCACCAGAAAACCCTTCATTTAAGGAACGTGATAAAAATTTTCTATCAATTTCAAGCAATTCAGATTTCTCACGGATTAATTTAAGCATATCTTTCGCAGGCATTTCCTCTAAACCTTTCGCTTTACGTGTTTCGTTGATGGCGGTTTTCATGAAGTTAGTTACTGATACCCCTGGAATTTCAACTGGGTATTGAAAAGACAGGAAAATACCTTTATGCGCACGTTCTTCTGCAGCTAATTCCTCAATATCTTCTCCATTAAAAATGATATTTCCTTTAGTAACCTCGTATTCTTCTTTTCCCGCAACAACAGAAGCCAAGGTGCTTTTTCCAGAACCGTTTGGTCCCATGATAGCGTGAACTTCCCCTGCTTTAATTTCTAGGTTGATGCCTTTTAAAATACTTTTATCGTCAACACTTGCGTGTAAATCATTAATTTTTAACATACTTTCTTTGCTAATTTTTATCCTACGGAACCTTCTAAACTAATTTCCAATAATTTTTGGGCTTCTACGGCAAACTCCATAGGAAGCTTGTTTAATACATCTTTGCTAAAACCATTGACAATTAAGGCAATGGCTTTTTCAGTATTGATGCCACGTTGATTACAATAAAAAATCTGGTCTTCGCCAATTTTACTAGTTGTTGCTTCGTGTTCTATTTTTGCTGATTTATTTTTTACTTCTATGTATGGAAATGTGTGCGCGCCACAGTCGTTACCCATTAACAAACTATCACACTGTGAAAAGTTACGGGCGTTATCGGCATTCGGACTAATTTTCACCAATCCGCGGTAACTATTTTGAGATTTTCCTGCGGAAATTCCTTTTGAAATGATGGTCGATTTGGTGTTTTTTCCCAAATGAATCATCTTAGTGCCTGTATCTGCCTGTTGATAATTATTGGTTACAGCAATAGAATAAAATTCACCAACCGAATTATCACCTTTTAAAATACAACTCGGATATTTCCATGTAATAGCAGAGCCTGTTTCTACTTGTGTCCAAGAAATTTTCGCATTTTTTTCGCATAATCCACGTTTGGTCACAAAATTGTAAACACCACCTTTGCCTTCAGCATTTCCTGGATACCAGTTTTGTACGGTGCTATATTTTATTTCAGCATTGTCAAGAGCAATGAGTTCCACAACGGCGGCATGCAATTGGTTTTCATCACGACTCGGTGCTGTACAACCTTCCAAATAACTTACATAACTGCCTTCATCAGCAATCACCAAGGTTCTTTCAAATTGCCCAGTACCAGCTTGGTTGATTCTGAAATAAGTAGATAATTCCATAGGGCATCTTACGCCTTTAGGAATGTAACAGAAACTGCCATCACTAAAAACGGCACTGTTTAAAGCAGCATAAAAATTATCCCTTTGCGGAACCACGCTACCAATATATTTTTTTACTAATTCTGGATGTTCTTTAATAGCTTCGCTTATGGAGCAGAAAATAATCCCTTTTTCGCCAAGTGTTTTCTTGAATGTGGTAGCAACGGAAACAGAGTCAACCACGACATCCATGGCAACGCCAGACAGTTTTTTTTGTTCATCCAATGAAATTCCCAACTTAGCAAATGTTGCCAGTAATTCAGGGTCAACTTCATCAAGGCTATCATATTTTGGTTTGCTATTTGGAGCGGAATAATAAGAAATCGCTTGAAAATCTGGTTTTACATAACTGACGTTGGCCCATTCAGGTTCTATCATTTCTTTCCAAGATTTAAAGGCTTCAAGTCTCCAATTAGTCATCCATTCTGGTTCGCCTTTTTTAAGTGAAATAGCGCGTACAATATCTTCATTTAAACCCACAGGAAAAGTATCGGATGCAATATCCGTATAAAAACCATACTCATATTCCTTGGTTTTAAGTTCTTCCCTTAAATCGTCTTCTGTATATTTGCTCATAATTTTTTACTAGTTAAAACTCCTTCCCTTGAGAAGGTCGGGATGGGATTAGAGTGAAAAACTTTCACCACAACCGCAAGTTCGGTTCGCATTGGGATTGTTAAAAACAAAACCAGTGCCATTCAATCCTCCTGAATATTCTAAGGTGGTGCCTACTAAATATAAAAAGCTTTTCTTATCTACTATAATTTTAACACCGTTATCTTCAAATACTTTATCGCCTTCAATCTGTTGTTTGTCAAATTTTAAATCATATGACAAACCAGAGCAACCACCACTTTTAACACCTACGCGAACATAGTCGGTAACCGGATTATAGCCATCATCTTTCATAAGTTCTACAACTTTCTTTTTGGCTATTTCTGAAACTTTAATCATAATTATTTAAATAGATTTTGTCTAAATAGAGTACAAATATACAATATATGTCACTGTTTTTTACATAACCTAACATTATATTAGCATATGGTTTTATAGCTTTTTCTTATCGATTTGCAGATAAAGATGGATATATAAATAATGCTTCTTATTTTTGCAGTATGATAGAAGATAAAAACCAAGAAAGAACGCCATTAAGTCAATTAGGTGAATTTGCACTCATTGAGCATTTAACGAAGAATTTTAAAATGAGTCATGCATCAACTATCAAAGGAATCGGTGATGACGCAGCTATTTTAAATTTTAAAGATAAAAAAGTAGTAGTTTCGACCGATTTGCTTGTTGAAGGTGTGCATTTTGATTTAAGTTATATGCCTTTAAAGCACTTAGGATATAAAGCAGTTGTTGTCAATTTATCTGATGTTTATGCTATGAATGCGACACCAACACAAATGACGGTTTCTATTGCTGTATCAAATAGATTTCCTTTAGAAGCTCTTGAAGATTTGTATGCTGGTATTGAAGCTGCTGCTGAAATTTATAATATTGATTTAATAGGTGGAGATACCACATCGTCCAATACGGGATTATTAATTTCCATTACGGCTATTGGTGAAGTTGAAGACGTGAAAGTAGTGTATAGAAACGGCGCAAAGCCTAATGATTTATTAATTGTTACGGGCGATTTAGGGGCTGCTTACATGGGTTTGCAAGTCTTGGAGCGTGAAAAGGAAGTTTTTAAGGTGAACCCGAATTCCCAACCAGATTTGGAACCTTACACTTATATTATTGAACGACAATTAAAACCAGAAGCACGTAAAGACATTATAAAATTATTGGAAGAGTTAAACGTTATACCAACTTCTATGATTGATATTAGTGATGGCTTATCTTCTGAAATTATACATTTATGTAAACAAAGTAAGGTTGGTTGCGATTTATATGAAGAAAAAATTCCATTAGACCCAACTGTTATTTCCGTATGCGAAGAATTTAAGATTGATAGTACGACGGTTGCGTTAAATGGAGGTGAAGATTATGAATTATTACTCACTATATCCCAAGAAGATTATCCTAAGATTAAAGCAAATCCAAATTTTACTGTTATTGGTTTTATGAAAGATACTGAAGCTGGAATGCACTTGGTGACAAGAGCAGAATCAAAAATTCCGCTTAAGGCTCAAGGATGGAAAAATTTTAATGCCTAAAAAACAATTCCTATATATTTTTGAATTTTAGGTTTTATAATGATGTTTTTAGTGAATACGTTCAATATCATTTTTCTTAAACTTTTATTTAAATCAATAAAATTTCTACTGCCATTTATTGTTACAAGATTTTTTTTGACATGTAATTAATTAGCAAAAGCTTATCAAATATAAATGTATAATTCGTTTTATAAATGATTTACTGATAAATCGAAGAAACGATCATTTTTTCCTTTGAACGCAGTGTTCGTTTTTCGTGTATACGTTCTAGAATGGCATTTATCTCTTTAAACTTAGGCGTTAGCTCAATTAAATAACCATTGCTATTGGTAGTTAATTGTTTTTGACAATGCCTACAAGTGTATTCTTTTACGTAGTAGGTAACTTTTTTACTTACTTCATAATCATGACCAAAAAGATTGCAATATATTTTTGGGATGATGTTTGGTTTTTGAGTACTTTTTTGCATTGGTTAATAATTTTTGGTCATTAAATATAAACCAAAAAATTCGACAAAACGATAAAAAGCAATTAATTTTCGATGAAATGCAATAATTTGTGAAGTAAACTACTTTCATTTTCAATATGACTCATATGACCATCTGGAAATTCTATTATTCTTACATCCGTGTTTTTAACCTGTTCAATTAAGGACAGATAATCTAAAGCAGGATCTTTTTTGCCAATAACCATCATTTTTTTATACATCGAAGTATGTAATAATGATTCTCTGTTTTTTCTTATTTTCATACCTTCTAAAGCAGCAACTATACCTTGCAATGGCGTTTTAAGTGCTTCATTTATAACCTCATTTATTCTATCAGAAAAAATAGTTCTATTTTTTGGTCTGAATAAATTAGCAATAGCCATCCGCACAAATGTTCTGTAGTTTTGTTTTACAGCAACAACTGCTCTATTCCTGTTTTCTTGCTTTTCTTTACTATCGGCCATAGCTGTGGAATTCATTAAACACAATCCACTCATAGCATCAGGATTTTTTTCAGCAAAAGCTAGGGCAACATAACCGCCCATAGAATGACCAACAAAAATAGATTTACTAATTTTTAAATGAATAAGAACGGCTTCAACAACTTCTGCCATTAGCTCCATAGTATGTATATAACCCAAACAGCCAGTTTTACCATGTCCTAATAAATCAATACAAATTACTCTATTATTCTCTGAAAGTTTTGTAACAAAGTGATTCCACATGGTAGAGTTTTCTAAAAAGCCGTGAAGTAGAATAACAGGATCTCCTATACCGTAATCTGTGTAAAAAACAGGGGTACCGTTATATTCTAAAATCATTTTAATTTTTCAGTTTTTTAATAGCGGCAAAGGCTTTATCAACAAACTCATCTTCCACTAAAATAGTAAACTCATTCGTGGTTGAAATAACTTCATATAGAACAATACCTTCCCATGCTAAGCGTTTGAAAAAATGATAATATAACCCCGAAATTTTAGAATTATCCTGAGGTAAATTAATGCTAATGGCGGATAATCCATCTTGAGAGGCTAAAAATGTTTCACTTTTCAGATTTTCTTCAATAAATTCCTTTAAACTGCTTGAAATAATAAAGTTACTTTCATGAATTCCTCTGGTAAACGTATAAAATAATTTAGACTCTTGATTAATGCGATCTAAAATTTTCGCATGATTATCAATAATAGTTTCAGAGTTTTTTATGGTAAAATCCGTTAAATTAGACCTAACCGTAATGTCCCCTAAATTCTGCATATATTTTTTCATTTTTACAGAATTGGTTAATGCAATGGGGGGATTATAGCGTCTTAGTGCCATCATAATGGCTCCCGGTTTCACCTCTTTTTTTAGCATATGGCTAATGGGTTCGGTAAGTTCTACAGCCAATGCACTAAAATTTATAATGTTTCTAGAAAGTGCTTCTTCTAAGTAAGGTTGTGTTATCAAAATGTCTTCAACACAGTTAGATACAGTTTTCATGTTAATTATTTAACAATATGTGCTAAAATAAACAATTTTTTATAAAAATATAGGTAATTAAGAATTGAAGTTTAATTTCGCATAATATTTTTGATTATATAGATGAAGGTATTAAAGTTTGGAGGAACTTCTGTGGGTTCCATAGAAAATATAAAAAACGTAAAAAGCATCATTAATGACGGTGAGCAAAAAGTGGTTGTACTATCGGCTATGTCCGGTACGACAAATACTTTAGTTACTATTGCTAAGGATATTGAAAATAAAGAACCCAATAAAGCCATTGAAACCATTAATAAATTGCATGAAAATTATTTTAATGTTGTTGATGGACTTATTACAAATCAATCTTTAAACAAAGAAGTTAAAAATTATATTACGAGTGTTTTTAATTTTTTGGTTGAAAGTACTTATAAGGATTTTTCGAAAATACTTGAAAATGCTATTTTAGCTCAAGGCGAATTACTTTCTACATTCATGTTTAATTGCTATTTACAGCAAGAAGGCGTAAGCTCTGCTTTATTGCCAGCTTTAGATTTTATGCGTATAGATAAATTTAAAGATCCAGATTTAACATACATTAAAAAGGAAATAGCTACAGTTATAAATAAAGCACCAAAATTTGAAATTTACATCACCCAAGGATTTATTTGTTTAGATGAAAATGGCAATATATCCAATTTGCAAAGAGGAGGTAGCGATTATTCTGCTACTATTATTGGAGCAGTTTTAAAAGCTGAAGAAGTACAAATTTGGACAGATATTGATGGGATGCATAATAACGACCCGAGATATGTTGAAAATACGCGACCAATTTCAAATTTGTCATTTGATGAAGCTGCGGAATTAGCTTATTTTGGCGCAAAAATATTACATCCTCAAACGGTAACTCCGGTTAGGGAAGATAATATCCCGGTAAGATTAAAAAATACCATGAATCCAAGTGCTTATGGCACATTAATTTCAAGTGATACTAGTGAAAATGGTATTAAAGCTATAGCTGCAAAAGATAACATCACTGCCATAAAAATTAAATCTGGCAGAATGTTACAAGCACACGGTTTCCTGAAAAAAGTGTTTGAAATTTTTGAGGTTTATGAAACATCTATTGATATGATTACAACTTCGGAAGTTGCAGTATCATTAACAATTGATGATGATAAAAATTTAAATAAGATTATTGCAGAACTAGAAAAATTTGCTTCGATTGAAGTAGATAAAGATCAAAGTATTATATGTTTAGTAGGGCACTCAATTGTAAATCACGAAGACACCTATAAAATGTTTCAAATACTTCAAGATGTAAAAATTAGAATGATTTCTTATGGAGGTAGTAACAATAATATTTCCTTATTAGTTCATTCAAAAGATAAAATCAACACGCTAAGTAAACTAAACGATTATTTATTTGAATTAGTCACTCTTTAAATTACACTTCAATTAGTAAATTAGCTATGGGCCGTTTTTTCTTAAAAACGGCCTTGTTGTTTTTATGAATTTATTAAAAATTCAATCTCGTCAGCTTCAATCGGGATGTTCTTCATTAAATTAAATGGTTCCCCAGTTTCTTGAATAACCACATTGTCTTCTAATCGAATTCCAAATCCTTCTGCAGGAATATAAATAGCTGGTTCAACAGTAAATACCATATTCGCCTGCATAGGTTCGGTTAAAATCCCATAATCATGCGTATCTAATCCCATGTGATGTGAGGTGCCATGCATAAAATATTTTTTATAAGCCGGCCATTCTGGATTTTCATTTTGCACATCGGCTTTATCCAATAAGCCTAAACCTAATAATTCCGCAGTCATTAATTTACCAACTTCAACATGATAATCGGCCCAAAGAGTTCCTGGTGTTAACATGCTTGTTGCTTCCTTTTTTACTCTGTTTACCGCATTATAAACATCTTTTTGTCTAGTTGTAAATCTACCAGAAACGGGAATGGTTCGGGTCATATCACTGGAATAGTTGGCATATTCTGCGGCTACATCCAACAACAACAAATCGCCAGCTTTACATTGTTTATTATTTTCAATATAGTGCAATACGTTTGCATTGTTTCCGGATGCAATGATAGGCGTGTAAGCAAATTTTTTGGAACGGTTTTTTATGAATTCATGTATAAATTCCGCTTCAATCTCATATTCCCAAACATCGGGTTTTACAAAATTCAAAATACGACGGAATCCCATTTCAGTAATGTTACAAGCTTGTTGGATTAAATCTATTTCAATTGGGTCCTTTACAGAACGTAATCTTTGCAAAATGGGATTACTTTTGGCAACAGAATGTGCAGGATATTTATTTTTAAGCCATTTAGTGAAACGGTCTTCTCTAGTTTCGGTTTCAATAGAAGATCTATAATGTTCATTAGTGTTGATATAAACGGTCTCGCATTGCGTCATAAGTTCATGCAAGACTTTTTCCATATCCTGTAACCAATACACCATTTTTATACCACTAGTTTCAAAAGCCTTTTCTTTAGTTAATTTTTCACCTTCCCAAATTGCAATATGATCATTGGTTTCTTTTAAAAATAGAATTTCACAATGCTTTTCTTTGGGACAATCAGGGAAAAGAACCAATACACTTTCTTCTTGGTCAATACCACTTAAATAAAAAATATCGCGATGCTGCTCAAAAGGCAAGGTACTATCGGCACTAATAGGATAAATATCGTTAGAATTAAATACAGCCAAACTATTGGGTTTCATTTTAGCTGAGAAATTTTTCCGGTTTTTTATGAATAGTAAATTATTTATGGGATGGTATTTCATTTTAGATTGTTTAATACTATAAAATTATAAAAAACAAATAACAAGTTTCAGTAATACTTAGATAATGTATAATAATTAAACTAACACATTTAAAATCATTCTAAATAATAAAAACAAATACTTAGTTTCTTGTCTAAAATGGCATCCTAACCTACCTTTGCATTCTTATAAAATAACTTCAAAAAAATGAGCGGATTTTTTAAATCTTCGATTGGAAGAAAAGTAGCCATGGCGCTTTCAGCTTTTTTTCTTATGTTTTTCTTACTTCAGCATTTTGCCATAAATATTTTATCCGTTTTTAGTGAAAATGCTTTTAATGAAGTTTCCCATTTTATGGGGACAAATTTTCTGGTTCAATTTGTTTTACAACCTATTTTAATCTTTGGAGTTGTATTTCATTTTGTCATGGGATTTGTACTTGAAATTAGAAATAATAATGCAAGACGAATTTCTTATGTGAAAAATAATGGATCTGCCAATTCTACTTGGATGAGTAGAAACATGATTTATAGCGGATTAGTAATTTTGGCATTTATCGTTTTACACTTTATTGATTTTTGGTTTCCTGAAATTAATACAAAATATATCAAAGGTGATATGTCTGGAATTCACGAAGGTGTTGAAGGTTATCGTTATTTCCACGAATTGCGAGAAAAATTTGTTAATCCAATTAGGGTTGGTGCTTATGTAATTGCATTTATATTTTTATCGTTGCATTTATTACACGGTTTTGCATCAGCTTTCCAATCAGTGGGAGGTTCAACAATAAGAAAAATAAGGTTGCAGAGCATTGGCAGAGCCTATTCAATATTAATCCCATCAGGATTTATATTTATTGCTTTGTATCACCATTTTAACCATTAATCTTAGAAATATGGCTTTAAATTCAAAAGTACCAGAAGGTCCAATTAAAGATAAATGGACAGATTATAAAAATCATATTAATTTAGTTAATCCAGCTAATAAGCGTCATATTGATATCATTGTTGTTGGAACGGGTTTAGCAGGCGGTTCTGCTGCTGCGACTTTAGCTGAATTAGGTTATAATGTAAAAGCATTTGCTTACCAAGATTCGCCTCGTAGAGCGCATTCTATTGCTGCCCAAGGCGGTATCAATGCTGCTAAGAATTACATGGGTGATGGCGATTCTACATATAGATTGTTTTATGATACCGTAAAAGGAGGCGATTACCGTTCTCGCGAAGCAAATGTGTATCGTTTGGCTGAGGTTTCTGCAAATATTATTGACCAATGTGTGGCTCAAGGCGTGCCTTTTGCTAGGGATTATGGCGGATTATTAGATAACCGTTCATTTGGTGGTGTATTGGTTTCTAGAACATTTTATGCAAAAGGACAAACCGGACAACAATTATTATTAGGAGCTTATTCAGCAATGAACAGACAAATTGCTCGTGGTAAAATTGAAATGTTTAACCGTCATGAAATGCTTGATGTTGTTAAAATCAATGGAAAAGCCAGAGGTATAATTGCTCGTAATTTAGTTACTGGCGAAATTGAACGTCACTCTGCCCATGCTGTGGTTATTGCCACAGGAGGTTACGGAAATGTATATTACCTATCCACTAACGCCATGGGAAGCAATGTTACCGCTGCATGGAAAATTCATAAAAAAGGAGCGTATTTCGCAAATCCTTGTTTTACACAAATTCACCCAACTTGTATTCCGCGTTCGGGAGATTATCAGTCTAAATTAACATTGATGTCTGAATCTTTAAGGAATGACGGTCGAATATGGGTGCCAAAAAACCTAGAAGATGCCAAAGCACTTCAACAAAGAAAAATGAAACCTACGGATATTGCCGAAGAAAATAGAGATTATTTCTTAGAGCGTAGATATCCTGCTTTTGGTAATTTAGTACCTCGCGACGTGGCTTCTAGAGCCGCTAAAGAACGATGCGATGCCGGATTTGGTGTTAATGCAACTGGAGAAGCTGTGTATTTAGATTTTGCAGCAGCTATTGAGCGTTATGGAAAAACCCAGGCTAAAGTGCAGAATTTAGATAATCCTTCCAAAGAGAAAATATACGATTTAGGGAAAGCTATTGTAGAGGAGAAATATGGAAACTTATTTCAAATGTATGAGAAAATTGTAGATGAAGATCCATATAAAACACCAATGATGATTTATCCGGCAACCCATTACACTATGGGCGGAATTTGGGTAGATTATAATTTAATGACAACCGTTGATGGTTTGTATTGTATTGGTGAAGCCAATTTCTCCGAACATGGTGCCAATCGTTTGGGAGCTTCAGCGTTAATGCAAGGATTGGCGGATGGTTATTTCGTATTACCTTATACCATTGGAGATTATTTATCTAATGAAATTAGAACAGGAAAAATTCCAACAAATACTCCAGAATTTGATGAAGCTGAAAAAGATGTTAAAGATCGATTAAGTTTCTTCATCAATAATAACGGAACACATTCAGTAGATTATTTCCATAAAAAATTGGGTAAAATCATGTGGGATAAAGTAGGTATGTCTAGAAATGAAAAGGGACTTAATGAAGCTATGGCCGAAATTAAAGAACTTCGTGAAGATTTCTGGAAAAACGTAAAAGTGCCTGGTAAGTTAGATGAAATGAACCCAGAATTAGAGAAAGCTGGTCGTGTAGCAGATTTCCTTGAGTTAGGTGAATTATTTGCGAAAGATGCCTTAATGCGTAATGAATCTTGCGGAGGTCATTTTAGGGAAGAATCCGTTGAGCTAGATGGAGAACAAAAAGGAGAAGCAAAACGTAACGACCAAGAATATGCTTTTGTAGCAGCCTGGGAATATAAAGGCGAGCCATCTGCAGCTGTTTTACATAAAGAAGCATTAGAGTTTAAAGATATTGAACTAAAACAACGTTCATACAAATAATTAAGACACTATGAATTTAACACTTAAAATTTGGAGACAGAAAGACTCAAAATCAAAGGGTCAGATGACGGATTATAAAGTTACCGAGATTTCAGAACACATGTCTTTTTTAGAGATGATGGATGTGTTGAATGAACAACTTGTAAATAAAGGCGAAGATCCTGTTGCTTTTGATCATGATTGTCGTGAAGGTATATGCGGAATGTGCTCTATGTATATTAATGGTGAAGCACATGGTCCAGATAGAGGTGTCACTACTTGCCAATTGCACATGCGAATGTTTAAAGATGGTGATACCATAACTATCGAGCCATTTAGAGCCACCGCTTTTCCAGTAATAAAAGATTTGGTTGTTGATAGGAGTTCTTTTGAGCGTATTCAACATGCGGGCGGTTACATTTCGGTTAATACATCGGGTAATACCCAAGATGCCAATTCTATTCCAATTTCTAAACACGCGGCAGATGAAGCCATGGATGCAGCCATGTGTATTGGATGTGGGGCATGTGTAGCTTCTTGTAAAAATTCTAGTGCCATGCTATTTGTTGGTGCCAAAATATCTCAATATGCTCTATTGCCACAAGGTCAAGTTGAAGCTGCAGATCGCGTAAGAAACATGGTAGCTCAAATGGATTTAGAAGGCTTTGGAAATTGTACTAATACTGGTGCTTGTGAAATAGAATGCCCTAAAGGAATTTCTTTAGAAAACATTGCTAGGATGAACAGAGAGTTAATGAAAGCGTCTATTAAGAATTAGAAAATATATTAATATAAAAAGGAAAAGTGCGATGCCTAAAGGCATCGCACTTTTACTT
>Ga0307414_10000348_pt1 | contig 25887 bp, 22 predicted proteins | sample DK1Ometagenome_FD_203804 | JGI IMG/M metagenome (GOLD analysis project Ga0307414, IMG submission 203804) | Maize rhizosphere microbial communities from greenhouse at UC Davis, California, United States - DK15-O-3 | ecosystem: Host-associated > Plants > Roots > Rhizosphere > Soil | place: USA... | reverse complement strand
CTCTTGATTTCAAAAATAAAGGTCCTTCTGGACCTGTAGGATCGAGACCCAGGATTTTGGAGTCGGGATGGGTTGGCTGAATTACAATAAAGCCTTTCGAAGAGAAGAACTCGGTCAAAGGTGCCAATCCCCTTAATGAAGAAAGATAGGTTGAAGGACCGTGACCATGTGATAAAATTACGATAGGAAGCTTATTGCCATTGACAGGTGCGGATATTTTCAGGTGCATGTCCACAGGTCGGTCAGAAACGGCCATTACCAAAGGACTGTAAGTGATAACAGGATTTGTACTCAATCCAATAACTGAAATTTGATTTTGATTTTTCATCGTTTTATATTTTAGTTTAACAATACACAAAGGTTGATAGATTTACGCCGTGGTACGTAGCCTAATTGAGGATTTGCGTAGTCGAAATGGGAATGGTTTTTAAATTACTACTTTTCAAAACTGTTATAAAAGTAAAAGAGAAACAAAATCCGAACATTTATGTTTGGATTTTGTTTCTCTTTAATCAAGTCTTTCGGTATTAAATGTCGCACTGAGCACTGTGTTGTGCCTTAATTGTAGTTGTAAGCATTGCAACTAATTAAACGAATGTCTGAAATCTACGGGCGATATTTTGGTTTTTGTTTTAAATAGTTTACTAAATGATTGGGGATGCTCGAAACCTAATTGATATGCGATTTCTGAAATTGTCAAGTCGGTTGTAGACAACAGCTCCTTAGCTTTTTCAATCATTTTATTGTGTATGTGCTGCTGCGCATTTTGGCCGGTTAACGAACGTAACATATCGCTGAGGTAGCTTGGTGACAAGTTTACAAGTTCGGCAAAATATTGAACAGTAGGGATACCGTGAGCAGAAGCCTTGCCATTATTGAAATGGTCATCCAGTATCACTTCCAACTTTTCCAGCAAACCATTGTTTACCGCTTTTCTTGTAATGAACTGGCGTTTGTAGAAACGATTACAGTAATTCAATAATAATTCGACTTGTGAAATAATTACATCCTGGCTGAAATCATCGATGCGGCTGTTTAATTCATCAAGAATGATATCAAATATAGATAGGATAGTAACTTTCTCTTTATCCGATAAATGCAATGCTTCATTAGTAGAATATGAAAAATATCCATAGTCCTTTATTTTTTTTGCCAGAGGGTACGATAATAGGAAATCAGGGTGAATTAGCAGTACATATCCGGATTTTTTAATTTCATCCGGGCTTTCAAACAATTGGTTTGGGGCAGTAAAAATTAAACCTCCCTCGCTAAAGTCATAATGATTTTGGCCATATTTAACTTTGGATGCCACACTGGTCTTGTATGCAATTTTATAGTAATTGAGAACCATCATATCAGGTAGTTCATCCGGCACTACATTGACATCATCAAGATTTATAATGCTTATCATAGGATGTAACGGCCTTGGCAGCCCAAGTGCACTATGGAAATCATTAAGAGAGTCGAATTTTCGGTGGGTGGGTTCTTCCTTTTTCATTGTTTAAATTTAAATAAAATTAATTAATAGTTTGTTCTTTCAGCCTATTGCTTTTCCAGCCATTTTTTAAATAGTTGGGTATAAATTGGCATTATCACATAAGTCATCAATGGAACCAAAATCGCTGATAATAGTAGTGTACGAATTAGCTGTGGGATTTGCATCAATAGACCATCAAAAAAATAGGACACAATGTTAATTACAGGATAAATAGCCAGCCATGATAAGAGTGTTGTCTTGTGCTTTAACGAATTTTTCATTTTTATAAATTTTAAAATACAAATTTCGCCCAATGAGTTTCTTTGTATGAAGCCTAAATGAGGAATTTGGTAGTTAAAATGAGGATGAGATATTATTTGTAATATTAAATTATCTTTTTGTCTTTCTCGTGATCTGGGATAGATTTACAAAGGAATAAATCAATTTTTGCCTTAGCGGGCAAAAGATATGAGCGGAAATTATAAGTAATGATGAAATACTGATTATTTAACAAATGTGAAACTGGTAAAACAAAGAGCGCAAATTTTCATGTTCCATTCATTAATCATTGTTAAAATTTTTAACCTATTTATTAATTTAGTTGAAATAGTGTTATATTAGTGAAGGTCTGGACTGAAACAAAGATCAGTGAAACATAAATAAGTTAATGATTGAATATGTTAAGAAAAGAAATACTTCTTTTGGATGATGACGATGAAGATATTACAAATTTTATCGATGCAATTAGCGCTCTTAATAAAAGTGTTAATTGCCGTACCTTAAGCAATCCTTTAAAAGCTATAGCAGAACTCAGTGTCTCTGAAAAGCTTCCTGATTTAATACTTCTGGATTACAACATGCCATATATAAATGGACTTGAATTTATACGCCGCTTGCGCAGTGATAATAAACTGGCAAATATTGAAATAGTAATGTTCTCAACACCTGGCGAACATGTGATGGTTCCATGGCTTTTGAAAAATGATGCGATCGTGAAATATATTTCTAAACCTGATACTTTTGAGGAGCTTAAAGCTGTGTTGGATCAGATATTGTAAATTGCATAAGGTTGATTATCAATCAAAATAGGAATAATTTTATGGAACAATAACATATAAATTAGTACGTATCAACCTTTCTCGTTTTTATCTGACTCCTTCTACAAAACAAACCCTTTTATCAAAAGCTTGTATAGATGAGAGAGCTAATGAGATACAAAAAAGACCCCGCAATTTGTTATTGCTGCGTTTGTTGTACTCTAATTAAAAATATATTATCGGCTATGACATACAATGTGAAAACAGCTGGACCATTATTTGATTCTAAGGGATTCGAAAGAACCCCTATTATTTGCTTGTAAACATTTCGTTGGATTCTTCTGCTGTAATTTCAATGAATCTTTCGTAATGCTTTAATACATCACTAATAAGTTCGTCTTTGGTAAAATACTGAACATCATATCCTGCCCTTGTATCTCCAAAATAAGTTTTGGGGTAGTACGTCTCACTACTCTTGAGCTCTGGCAGATTCTTCTCTTCAACCAGGTACTCGGAAATTATTTTTGCCTCTATCTTAACTCCATAAATGAAATTATGAACTACATTATGAGAAATTTCCATTTCCATATTCATAGGATTACTACCAGACCGTACTGAAACATTAATTCCCCGTGCGGCAAATTCAGCCTGCAATTCAGTAAATGCCTGTACTACTTTTGTGCTTATAAATTCCTCAACAGAGGGCTTGTCTTTGAGAGAAACGATCTGTCTGAGGCGCTCTTTCCATAATTTGCCTGACCATGGAACTGTTGATACAGAAAAACTACGCTGGTAATATCTGTAATCGATCACCAATCCTTTCATCAAAGCAGCCACTATAAACAGCATGATGATGGCAAAGGGCAGGGCAGTGATAAGTGTCATGGTCTGAAGTGCTTTTAATCCCCCTGCCTTTAAAAGCAAAAGGGCCAGAGAAGCCAGCAATACGCCCCAGAAAATTTTCTGCCATACGGGCGAGACTTGGGAATTTTTTGTTGCAATACTGTCCATTACCAGAATCCCCGAATCTGCAGAGGTCATAAAAAATATAATGACGATCATAATAACAAGCGCCTTTGAAAGCAGAGGAAACGGCAAATAATCTAAAAAACTGAACATTAAGGCTTCAGGATTATTTACAAGGCTGCTTAGTGCACCTCCCGCAATATGAAAGTCTGTCCAGATGGCACTGTTGCCAAAAACTGACATCCATATAAAATTAAAGAGCGTTGGCAAAATGAGTACTGCCGCTATAAAAGATTTTATGGTGCGCCCCTTTGATATTCGTGCAATAAACAATCCTACAAACGGTGCCCATGAAATCCACCATGCCCAATATAAAATGGTCCAGTTGTAAAACCATGGCAGCGATTTTTCATCGTACACGTGGGTATTGAAAGATATGGTAAAAAAGTTGCTTATATAATTTCCCAGGCCGTCTGTTAAGCTTCCAATTATATACACAGTTGGACCTGCAATAAGCACAAAAAGCAATAAAATTATTGCAGCCGATATATTAATATTGCTTAAAATCTTAATCCCTTTATTAACCCCCGATATGGCTGAGAATATGGCCAGCGAAACCAATACTACTACGATACCTGTCTGGTAGGTAAAATTAGTGTCCGAAACTATATTTAATGCCTTTAGGCCTGAATTAATCTGTACTACTCCAAAACCCAGTGTTGTTGTAATCCCGAAAAAAGTGCTGCAAAGCGCAAATACATCGATAGCATTTCCCCATCCTCCATTGACTTTTTCTTTCAAGAGCGGATAAAGGCAGCTTCGAAGAGATAACGGCAAACGGTACCGATAAGAAAAATAAGCTAAAGAGAGTCCAACCAATCCATAAACCGCCCAGGCATGTATCCCCCAATGAAAAAAGGTATACAGTTGCGCATTTTTTGCCTGGTTGATGTAATGATTTGCGGCAAATGCATCATCGGCATAGTGCGACATGGGCTCTGCTACCGCAAAATACATCAGCCCGATTCCCATTCCAGCTGCAAAAAGCATGGATATCCAGGAAAAGAAGGAATGTTCAGGTGTGCTGTCGTTATTTCCTAATTTTATATTGCCATATTTGCTGGACATAAGATAAACCAGGAAGATCACAAATATAGTGACAGACCATACATAGATCCAGTTCAGGTTTACAAAAATGAAATTTTTGACAGTAGCGAGCACAAATTCTGTCGGTTCGGGAAATAGTATCGTAAAGGCGCATATGCCAAAAATAAATAGCAATCCGGGAATTATCACCCCTTTATCAAAAGTGGTGCTTTTTTTACTTTTTTTCATAGCAGAGGATTTACTGCAAATTACGACTTAATACAAAAAAGTCCAAATTTTACATTCGCAGATCAAACTTTGTGGAATTAAAAAAGATTATTTAAAATTCCATTCTTTAGAGATTTACTCTTAAAATAACTTTTTGGAGCCTCCACTTCAATTTTAATATAGTACGCAGACTCTTTTATAGTTTAATTTATTACTACAGCGTATTATTTGAACAAAAGAGTAGGAGTATAAAGGCTATCTTTTTAAATTTTAACTTGTCCATCTAGACCCCGATGCTTAAATTTGTAATATGACAAAGCTAATCAATCTTAAAATTTTCTCTCATTTTTTTCAATCTTCATCTGCCGGGGGCATACTATTGCTGCTCTGTGTTTGTGTATCACTTTTGATAGCCAATACAGGGTTAAGTACTGGTTTTTCAGAGCTGCTTAATTTTTCAGCAGGTTTTGAAACAGATACCGTGCAGCTGCGTTATCCCATATTGTTATGGATCAATGACGGGCTTATGGCTGTGTTTTTTCTTTTGGTAGGACTAGAGATAAAAAGGGAGATTGTGGAGGGAGAACTCTCTTCTCTGCGTCAGGCAGCTCTTCCTGTATTGGCTGCGGTTGGCGGAGTACTGGTTCCGGCTCTTATCTATGGCGTTTTTAACGGCGCAAGCGCTCAAACAGCAAAAGGCTGGGGGATCCCAATGGCTACAGACATTGCCTTTGCACTTGGTATCCTGTCACTGCTCGGAGACAAAGTCCCATCGGGACTAAAAATCTTTCTTACTGCTCTGGCCATTGTAGATGATCTTATTGCAATTTTAGTTATTGCTATATTTTATTCTTCTGAATTGCATTTTCTATACCTGGGCTATGCAGCTGCAATATTTGCACTGCTCATTATTTTTAATCGTTTTGGCGTTAAGAACTTGTTTTTTTATTTACTGCCCGGTCTCGTTATGTGGTATTTTATTCACCATTCCGGAATCCATGCCACAATAGCCGGAGTCCTGGTGGCCCTTACTTTGCCTACTAATGAAGATGACACTGAGTCGCCTCTGGAAAAACTCGAGCACGCACTCACGCGTCCGGTAAATTTTATCATCATGCCTGTTTTTGCTTTGGCCAATACCAATATAACTTTTGAGAGCGGCATGGTTGAAGGGCTCGCAGGAAATTTAGGTTTAGGTATTGTACTTGGCCTTTTTATAGGAAAGCCTGTCGGTATTTATGCAATGTCCTGGCTCTGTGTAAAAGGCAATATCGCAGATCTGCCACAGAATGTCAAATGGCCGCATGTAATGGGGCTGGGTCTGTTGGGCGGGATCGGATTTACGATGTCTATTTTTATTGCACTTCTTTCCTTTCCGCTTCCAGAATATCAAAATGAGGCAAAATTTGCTATTTTGATTGCTTCTGTCCTGGCCGGAATATCTGGTTTTCTGCTTTTAAGGCTTTATAATGGCAGCAAAAAAAGATCTGATGCTTAATAAATTGCTTATTGTTTTTTAAAAAGTTCGACATCCTTGACCAAAAGCCTCTGGTTTAGCCAGTTCCTTAATTTATCCTGATCAGGTAAGCTAAGGCTATTCGCGCTGTCATAAATGACTGCAGTTAATGGAATAAGACTGTCTTTCTGAGTAATTAAGGTGCTTTTTGTTATAGATATGGAAATAATAGCCGGAAATAAGGCGCGGCTTTCTTTCAATAGCTGTTTGTTGTCAAATTTATTGGCTGCGAGTTCCTTTTCAAGCTGTACTATTTTTACATCTTTAGCGTTCACTTCGTTCTCTCTGCCTTTGATCTGATTTAGGATATCGCCTTTAAGGGTATTGAATCTGTCGGTTGAATCCTGTCTGATTAATAGGTAAGCACCTTTAAGATATTGATTCTCATTAATTTTATCTTTCAATGTTTTTATTTCCAGTGAATCAAATCTTTTGGAAAGAAAAGCCAGTTCTATTTTCTTTTTATTTGGATTAAAATCCGTTTTTTTATACACTACCGTGTAGCCTTTGCTGCCGAATTCATTTTCTATAAACTGCTCCACATTTTTTTTGAACTGCTGCTCGCGGTATAAAGAGAAAGCCAGGTAACCGCTGGGCAAAAGCATGGACGCAGTAAGAAAGGCAATAATAAATTTCACCCTTTTCTGCTGTTTTTCGTTGACTTGCCTTACTGCCGGATAATGGAGGTATTTTATAATTAGGAAAGTGGCTATTCCGATAAATACACAGTTGATGCAGTACAGGTAAAAGGCGCCAAGGAAAAAGGACCATTGCGCGGTCGCAATCCCGTATCCGGCTGTACATAGGGGAGGCATAAGGGCAGTGGCAATAGCCACTCCGGGAATTGGATTTCCTTTTTCAGACCTGGTTATGGCGATAACCCCGACAATTCCGCCAAAAAAAGCGATCAGTATATCATAAATATTAGGGGAAGTCCTGGCCAGTAGTTCGGACTGCACATCTTTAAAAGGGCTTAGGTAGAAATATAAAGTAGAAACCGTCAGGCTGACCCCTGTGGCATTTAAAAGGTTTTTCAGGGATTTTTTCAAAAGTATAAAATCATATATTCCTAAGGCGAATCCCGCACCAAGAATGGGCCCCATTAATGGAGAGATAAGCATTGCGCCAATAATTACAGCAGTGGAATTTACATTTAGGCCAACCGAGGCCACAAGTATCGCGCAGGCAAGTATCCAAAGATTTGCGCCTTTAAATTCAATATTTTTTCTAACGTTCTCAATGGTTCTTGTCCTGTCATCTTCGCCTTCTTTAAGGTTTAATATATCGATGAATTGTTTCATGGTCTTTTTAATTAGAAGTAGCATTATATTTTAAGCATTTTGTATTAAAGATAAAACTAATTTAATAATCTGCATTTAACTCATTGTAAATTGCTCTTGAATCTGTTAAGTCCCATCTGTTAGTCCAGGCATACTCTTGATCTTCTATATAATAAATAATACAGGATTAGGGCCCAGCTGGATATAGAGAAGGGCAATGACGCTTTTGCTTCATTGCCCTTCTCAGTACCTTATGGAAGTTATATTTTTTACTGTTTATCGACCGCTACCCTATAGGTAGGATCTTCGATAATGCTCACATCAATTACAGCTTCGGCATTTCTAAGAAGTTCCCTGCAGTCAGCGCTCAGATGTTTTAATTCAACTGTTTTGCCGGCCTGGGTGTATTTCTTTGTCAGGTTGTTTAAAGCGTCTATAGCCGACATATCACTCACACGGCTTTCTTTAAAATCTATGATAATTTGCGTGGGATCTTCTTCGATATTAAATTTATCCATGAAATTCATTACCGATCCAAAGAAAAGCGGGCCATAAATTTCATAGTGTTTGATTCCTTTATCATCAATATAAGTTCGTGCGCGGATGCGTTTAGCACTTTCCCATGCAAAAACAAGAGCCGAAATAATTACTCCCACCAGAACCGCTAAAGCTAAGTTATGCAACAGAACGGTTATTACTGCTACAAGTATCCCAATGAAAATGTCATGTCTGGGCATTTTATTGATGATATTAAAACTTGCCCATTCGAAGGTTCCAAAAGCAACCATCACCATTACACCCACTAATGCGGCCATAGGAAGCCTTCCGATGACAGGCGCCCCAAAGAGGATAATTAAAAGAATAGTGATTGCGGCTATTATACCTGATAGCCTTGCCCTTGATCCTGCTGAAAGATTAACCAATGTCTGCGCAATCATCGGACATCCTCCCATACCAAAGAAGAACCCATTGGTAATATTGGAGGCTCCCTGGGCAATACACTCTCTGTTCCCGTTGCCGCGCGTGCCTGTTATTTCATCCACCAAGTTTAATGTCAGCAGCCCTTCTGTCAAGCCAACTGCTGCCACTATTAAAGAGTAAGGCATAATTATCTTTAAGGTTTCAAGATTTAATGGAATCTGCGGGATGTGAAAAGGAGGGAAACCTCCCTGAACAGAGGCAATATCCTGGACAGTCTTTGTGTTGATATTAAATACCAGAACCACGATGAAAATTACTATTATGGCAACAAGTGAGGAAGGAATTGCTTTGGTAATCTTAGGAAACAAAACAACTATGGCAATGGTCAGGAAAACCAATCCCGCCATGATGTAAAGGCTGCTGCCTTGAAGCCAGACCGTTTCGCCATTAATCAGGGTCTTAAACTGTTCCAGTTGTGACATGAAGATGATGACAGCCAGGCCATTGACAAAGCCATACATTACGGGTTGTGGCACCAGTCGGATAAATTTGCCCAGCTTGAACACGCCGATCAGGATTTGAAAAATTCCGGCCAATGCCACTGCTGCCAGTACGTACTCAAGGCCGTTGGATTTCATAAGTGCGATCAAAACAACCACTGTTGCCCCGGCGCCTCCCGATACCATTCCGGGCCTTCCCCCAAAGACCGCTGTAATGAGCCCGGCGATAAAAGCGGCATACAGCCCCATTAAAGGAGGAAAGCCCGCCAGGATGGCAAAAGAAAGGGATTCAGGTATCATGGTCATAGCGACAGTTAAACCTGCCAGAATTTCATTTTTATAATTGACCTGCTGTGAAAAGTCAAATAGATTGTAAACTTTTTTCATAATAAATAAATATAGTAAAGTGTACTGTTTTTCGCCTGGTTAGTAGGAACAGAAAAACATACAGATATTATCGGTAAGATTTTTTTAGGCTTTGCCTGTCGATTTAAAAGGCTTAAATCAAGGCGGGGTAACTCTAGTGAAGTATGTAATTGAAATATTTTCCATAAGGTTTTGCAAAAATAAACCTTATAGGGCACTTTTGCAAGCTAATGGCAAATGAAATAAATGAAGAAATTTGTTTTCAGATTATAATGCTAAGGGTTTAAACTGTTACGATGCATCACCACTGTGTGTTGTATTTCTTAATGTATTTTATTGTCGAGCCGCAAAATTCAAATTGCGGATTTAAAGCATCGTTTAATGCCCGGTTGTCATTCGTTTATTTTGTCCTTATGGTACTGCTGCAGCCATTTTTCCATTTTATCAAGCAGCCTGATTTCATTCAGGTCTCCCGATGGATTGGAAAGCCCTTTAATGGTCCTCTTGGAATTAAATCTTTTGTTTTCAAACCGGCAGGTGAATTTGGGGAACTCGTTGTGGGATACCAGCCATGTGCCGGGGCCTGCTTCCTTAATTTCAAACTTCTTCATTTCTCGTCATTGCCATAGCAGCTGCAGGCTTCAGATACCATCATTGTTTTGCACTGTTTTTGCTGCTGGATTGTAAAGGGCAAATTTAAAGTATTAATGCGGTTGATTTGTTAAGAGATCAGGAATATTTTTGATGTGTTGATTATCAAGTGATCATGATTGTCAATTGTATATGGTGCTGTTTTTTAGGAGCTTTTTCCCGCTATACGTTGCACCCGAGCGTAAGCGAACTGGCGAAGCAATCTTTTGTGCCGAACACCGGCACAAAAGGATTTCCTCTTCTATCGGGGCTAGGGCTTCTGAAAGCCCTGTTTTGTCTTTGGAGAATTGCATATTCAAACCCAATTTTTGTACTTCTAAGCACTGCTCAATTTTCAATTTTTCTAAATTCCCATGTGCCACGATTTTGCCACAAAACTTACCGGTCTTGAATGAAAATAAAACTGCTTTTATTTTGCCTTTTTGAGATTCCGGCTCAATATTAGTACCTTAGCCATACAAAAGAAATCCCGGCCAATGGAACCTCACCCCTATATCAGACTCTCAGCGCTTAATGACATGATCCATGACACGATCAGTGCGCGTTTTGCCTCGCAGCGTTTCTGGGTACTGGCCGATATCACCAATCATTCCTATAAGGCCGATAAAAAGATCCATTATTTTGAGCTGGTGGAGAAAGCGCAGAACGGCAATGGGATAACTACCAAGATGATGGGTAAATCATGGGGAGGGGGAGCCGTTCGTATTGAGGAGTTTGAAAAAAATACTGGACAGACCTTTACCAACAACCTGCATGTGCTGGTGCAGGTAAGCGTGGATTATCACCACCTATACGGTTTGTCTGTGAGTGTTCTGGATATCGACAGTAATTTTATGCTGGGTATCTTAGAGCAGCAGCGAAATGCCACCCTTGAGCGTCTGGTAAAAGAAAATGATTACATCCAGAAAGTGGGGAATGGTTACTCGACATTTAATAGCCGATTGAAACTTCCAGCGGTAATTCAGAGAGTGGCTGTAATCTCGTCGAGCAGTTCGGCAGGGAATGAGGATTTCCGCCATACGATGCATAATAATGATTTTGGCTACACTTTCAGGATTGATGATTATTACACCGTTGTACAGGGAGATAACAATGCCAAACTATTCCTGAATAAACTCATCGAAATTTATAATACCCGAATCCCATACGACGCTGTTGTGATTAACAGGGGAGGCGGGTCGCAGTCTGATTTTCTGATCTTTGACAACTATAATATCGGAAGGGCGGTAGCCAAGTTTCCCATTCCGGTCATAACGGGTATCGGGCACCAGAAAAATGTAAGCATAACAGACCTCATGGGCCATACCCATACCAAAACACCAACCAAGGCGGCAGAGTTTATCATAGCCCATAACCGCAGCTTTGAGCAGAAAATGCTGTCGCTACAACAAAATATTGCCATAAAATCGCAGCAGCTTTTTCTTCGACATTATAAAGAACTAAACCAGTTTCGAAATGCCGTTTCCCATAACGCAAAGGGACTGGTGCAGAGCTACTCGAAAGAACTGGCAAAAACCAACCAGCGTATTATCAGCAGTTTCAGATCGGTTTTGTATGGGCATCAAAAGAAACTCATCTTAACGGCCCATCAGGTAGTTCAGAGTCCCAAAATGCTCCTTCAGCAGAAAAAAAATGAGTTGGTACATATCAAAAATGCCATAAAGAACGCAGCCAATGATTATCTTCGCCGGGATAAGCTAACACTCGAGCACCATCAGAAAAGCATTCTAATGATGTCCCCGCAGAATATACTGCGCAAAGGCTATGCGATTGTGAAAGTCAATGAAAAAATTATCAGCAGTGCCCAGAACATAGAAGCCGGGCAGGAGATAGAAGTAATACTGAAAGACGCAAAACTAAAAAGCACGGTTAAAGAAAAAATACAATACAATGGAAAAGAAACTGACCTATGAGGCGGCACTGTCTGAGCTGACAGCCATTTCAAAAGAAATAGAAAGTGAAACAATCTCGGTAGACGAGCTGGCTTCAAAGGTGAAAAGGGCATCGGAGCTCATAGAGTTCTGCCAAGCCAAACTTAAAAATACAGAAGCGGAAGTTACCAAAATCATCAGCAGGATGGAGAATACTGAGAATTGACAGCGAATATATAATAAGGATAAAGTTTTGTCGTTATAAAAATATGTAAACCGAATAATCAGAATACTTTAAAATGAACAGCGTTAAGTATTCTATTTATATAAGCCTCTTACTTATAAATCCCATTACAGCTGTAATGGGATTTTTTTATGTTATTTAGCCAGATCAAAATAAAAAACAGGACCAGGTTTTCCTGAACAAGCAGATGATGTCTGTTTTTGTCTTCATCTATATTTAATATAAATGATCCTTAAAATGGACTTACGTGAGAAATTTTTTAAAGAGAAGGGTATTTCAATTTATCCAATTTTTGATTTTATAAATTCATCCAGTACATGCTGGACTGAAAGTGAAAGATCTCCGGCTATGAGATCGGTTTCCAGAATGTAACGATCCACAACTCCAACTGCAGATTTTTCAATATCATTGAGTTTTTTGACCTGGTCCTGCTCATCAGAAACCGACTACTGATTTTCAGCCAGGCTTTAAAATCTTTTTCGAATTGTTGTATTACATCTTCCATTTTGACTGAGTTTAAAATTATTAAATAAAGCTCTAAATTTTATTATTGCAGTGAGCAGTTTCAAATGAAACGGCTTGCAGTCTGATTGCCTATTTCATAATAACTAATATTCGAGCCTGTTTAAAATAAAGCCCTCCAGTTCTTTGTCCACTGCCTTATCACGCTGCGCGGAAGTCAATATTTTGCTGTAAAGCGTGATATGATTTTCGATTAAAAATTCATCAAGGTCATTCAGGCACAATAAAAATGAGGCTCCCGATGTGTCCCATAACAATTTATTTTCAGAGGAAATGTCTGTGAGTACCACCTTGAATTGGTTTTTTATTTCAGCATTATTTTCCTCTGTGGGCTCACTAGTAATGTTGAGTTCAAAATCATTGTCGATATCATTATAAGAGCCCGTTAAAAAGTAAGCTATAGTCATAGTATTGTGTTTATTATAAATTTTCTACTATTTGTCTGAGCGCTGTAAAATTTCAATTACCTAGGCAATCAGAAAAAGATGCTTTGGGCTTTGCTAAGGGCTTTGGTCATGTCGATTCCTTTCTGCAGGGATCCTTTGAAGATATCACCTTCGCTTTTAATTCTGGCAATAGCATTTGATATATTGAAATCCTTCATGGCAAGTCCCTTTCTCACCTCTTCCCAATGCAGGGGCATGGAAACAGTAGCGCCTATTTTAGGACGCAGCGAATAAGGACAGGCAATGGTGGCGCCCGGACGGTTCTGAAGAAAATCCAGATACATTTTACCATCGCGGTTTTTAATCTGTCGCTCCATACTGGTAAACTCCGAAAGCTGATCGTGTACAATTGATACAATGAGCTTTCCGAACATTTGTGACTGGTCATAGGAATATTTCGCCCCAAGGGGAATGTAGATATGAATTCCGGTGGATCCGGATGTTTTGACAAATCCCGGGATTTCAATCGCATCCAGTACTTTTTTTACTTCCTGTGCCGCCTCAATAACCTGATCAAAAGTGTTGTTGTCAGGATCAAGATCAATCACACAATAATCTGGATTATCTGGATGTTTTATCGTGCTGAACCAGGGGTTCATTTCAATACAGCCCAAAGATGCCATATATAAAAGTGTAGCCTCGTCGCCTCCAACCAGAAATTCCTTGTCCTCTCCATCACTTGTAGTGTAGGGAAAAGTTTTGGCCCATTCAGGGGCTTTGCCTTTGACGTCTTTCTGATAAAAACTCGGACCATGAATCCCGCTGGGAAACCGGTTAAGCGATAAGGGCCGGTCTTTGAGATAAGGCAGAATATATTCGGCTGCCTGATAGTAATAATTGAACATATCGCGCTTGGTATAACCGTCTTCAGGCCAATAAATTTTGCTCAGATTACTGAATTTGAGGCTATGGCCTTTGATTTTTTTCACCTGAGATTCCTCAGTAGGGTTAAGCAGTGTTTTTCTGCCGCTCTTTAATGGGGCGGATACCAAAGCATTTTTGGCAGTATCTGAATTTACTTCTGCATCTGAAACAGCCTGCGTGGTCGGAGCTGCTGTTTCACGCACCACCTCTGTGGCTTTTTTATCCGAGCGCATTCCTTCAAAAGAGGGATGGCGAAAAACACCGTCTGAGGTTACCTCTGCAAAACTCACCTCACATACCAGCGATGGTTTTAGCCAGGTCGCTTTGGCATTGGGCGGATTAGGTCGGAATCTTGAAGGCTTGTTGATATCGGGTTCGCTGGCAAAAGGAATTTTAGTGGTGATAAGAGGAGAGAACTGCTGCATCATCTCCTTTTGCAGCTTATCGCTAAAGCCTGTACCGACTTTACCTACGTACTGAAAGCTGCCGTTTTCATAAACACCCAATAATAGCGAACTGAACAGTTTTGAGGAACCGTCGTTTTTTGTAAATCCTCCGATCACTACTTCCTGACGCTGGTTTACCTTAATTTTGAGCCACTGTTTGTTGCGGCTGTCGGGACTGTATTCTGAACTTGCCCGTTTTGCCATAATTCCTTCGAGTCCCATTTTTTTTGCAACTGCAAAAAAATCAAGTCCGCCCGAAGTGAAAATCTGGCTCAGACGGATTGTATCGTCGCTTGCGGGCAGTATTTGTTTTAGAAGGGCCTGTCTCTGGGAAAGAGCCAACCCCATAATATCTTTGCCATTGTACCAGAGCAGATCAAAAACGTAGTAAACCAGATTACCGTCGGCTTCGCTTCGCCAATTCTGCAGGGCACCGAAATTGGCTTTGCCGTCTTGGTCTAAAACCACTATTTCACCATCCAGAACCGCATTAAAAGACCACTTTGAAAGGGCAACAGTAACAGGATAATATTTTTCTGCAAAGGATTTGTTATTGCGTGAAGAAATTGAAACGGATCCTTTATTGAGATAGGCAAGTGCACGGTAGCCGTCCCATTTGACTTCATAAGTCCAGTCCGGGTCATCAAATGGCTCATTGACCAGTGTAGCCAGCATAGGTTTGACCCCAACAGGCATTTTTGCCTCTATGGCATCTTTTAAAAGCGTATTGATTTTAACTGTAGTATCTGTGGATGTTTCTTTTTTTGTTTTCATCTGCAGTTTATTTTATTTTATAACGTTACAGATTATAAGTTATCCAGCTGTTCGGCAGCACTTTCTGTACTGCCATCCCCACCGGAGTTTTCATTAGCACCTTTTTCAAATTTATTTGGTTCATAACGATTGGGATTGGTTCCTGTCTCATCATGTTTAGCCGGGGTTTCACTTCGTGACTTATCCGCATACATATTGTTCTGCTGACTGTGAAAAGGACATTTCTGAAGGTGTTCGCTGCTGAAAGGCTGTACATTTTCCATGATTTCTATATTAAGAGGTTAATTTGCTTAAAATTAAATATATAGTACCAATCGTTCTTATAAAAAAATGTGTAATTCTTATCTAATTTACATTTGAAGAGTATAAAAAAACAGTAATTATTTTATCATTTATCCAGTTAGATATCATAAAAAAATAAGCGCCCTTTTATTAAACAAGGCGCTTTTTGATTTAGAATACAGCAATTAAAATTCAGGCTGTAGTAATAACAGATATTATAAATGTAAGTAGGTTTACAGCGATTTGTAATTATATTTCATTTCAAAATTACTACCATTTTTTTTCTTCCGGCTCGCTGTCGTTTAGATCATTTTTGCCGGATTCAGGTTTGTCCTCAAAAATATTTTGCTTTACATCAGCTGCTAAATCATTAAAGGGATTTGGTGCAGATTTTAACTGCTCCTGCAGCTCCATTGCAGAAAAATCAGTCCTTTGTTCAGCAGTATTATCTTCTGCAAGTGTTAGGTACCGAAAGCTGAAATCGATTGGTTTTTCTTTTCCTATTTCAAAAAAATCAACGATATACTGGTTCTTTTCGATATTTACCGCTTTTACTTTTCCTTTGTTCCAGACCGGGTGCATGACGATATCGCCTTCTTTGAATGCAGTTTCATTATCTCCCTGAATATTGTTTGGCTTTGTTTTACTGCTTTGAATAATTTCCTGAGAGAGTTTTCCTTTTCGGATATAGAACTCTTCACTGATTTCAAAGAGAAACCTGGAAGGGTATTTATTTAGGCCAGTAGTAAAGTTAAAACCTTCTGAATCTGTCATGTAAAACCTTTTTTCGGCTCGGGTAACCGCTACATACATGAGTCTTCTTTCTTCTTCGATGGCACGCTTTCTTCTTTCTTTGATGGATAATGCGCTTGGAAGCACGCCTTCGGTAAAACCGCAGAGAAAAACATAAGGAAATTCAAGTCCTTTGGAAATATGGATTGTCATCAACCGGACTTTATCCTGCTGCCCGCTATCAGCATCCAGATCAGTATACAATGCAATTTCCTGCAGGTATTCTATTATATTTACGGGAGCATTGTTTTGCTTTTCGAGCAGCAGCATTGAATTTACAAGTTCCTTGATATTTTCAAGCCTGTCTTCATCACCATCTTTTCGGTAAAGTTCAGAGAGTCCGCTCTTGTCGAGTATTATTTTCACCAGGTCCGATATGGATTTGGTTTTAGCAGTTTCACGAAGTTCGTTAATGAGTGCCAGAAAATCCTGCGCACCTTTTTTAGCCAGTTCCTTATCGGTTGTATTTTTTTCCAGTGCCTGCAGCAGAGAGAGATTCTGTTCCCCGGCCAAAAGGCTGAGCCTTTCGAGAAACTTCTTGCCCAGACCGCGCGAGGGTTGGTTGTGCATGCGCAGGAATGAAAAGTTATCACCCTGCAAAATTAGCCGTAGCATCGAAAGAACATCTTTTATTTCTTTTCTCTCAAAGAAGCGGATGCCTCCAAAAATAGTATAAGGAATATTATCTTTTATAAGTGCCTGTTCAATATTTCTGGAAAGGTGGTTGGAGCGGTATAATATAGTAATATCAGAGTACGAAGCATCTTCAGACTTCAGTATTTCTTTAATTTCAGAAGCTATCCAACGGCTTTCTTCAAAATCATTTTTTCCATGGAAATGCACTACTTCAAAACCTTCGGGCTTATCGGTAATCATATCTTTGTCAACCCTTATCGTATTGTTTTTGATGATATGATTTCCGATTTTCAAGATGTTAGGAGTAGATCGGTAGTTGCGGTTCATGACGATGGTTTGGGTATCGGGGAAGATAGTGTCAAATTCCACGAGATACTCCGGTTTTGCGCCCCGCCATTCATAAATGGTCTGGTCAGGATCCCCGACAAGAAAAAGGTTCTGATGCACGCGTGAGAGCATTTCCACAAGATGAAACTGACTCTCGGAGCTGTCCTGCGCTTCATCTACCTGAATGTAGTGCAGGTTTTCCTGCCATTTTAAAAGTACATCACTGTTGTTGTCCAGAATGAAGGCAGTGAAATGTATGAGATCATCAAAATCAAGTGCATAATTGCGTTTTTGTTTATCGAGGTATATCTGGAAAACACGGCTTGATAATGAATCGCTTTCATCGGGCTCAAAGCTTTTGTTTTCAAGTATATAACCCAAGTAATTTGAAGTACTTTTCTGTTTGGAAATAAAGCGTAAAACCTGTTTGAAAGTCAGGTGTTTGGAATTGATCTGAAGCTCGGTAAAAACATCCCTGAGTATGCTTTTCTGGTCTTCGGCATCCATTATGATAAAATTCTTCGGATAGTGTATTTTGTTGATTTCCTCGCGCAGAAACCGCACGCAGAAACCGTGATAGGTAGTGATAAAACTCACATCATAGGTATCTCCGATAAGTCCCTTAACGCGTTTTTTCATTTCCTGAGCGGCTTTATTGGTAAAAGTCACGCAGAGTATATTGGACGAATTGATGCCGAGCCTGTCGACAATATAAGCAAATCTTGAGGTAAGGGCTTTTGTTTTTCCTGATCCTGCTCCGGCAATTACCCGAACATAGCCTTCGGTAGTTTTCACTGCCTGAAGCTGCATTGGGTTTAGATTCTCTAAAATTGGATCAGTCATTTGTTGTTTCATTTTTTATAAGCTGAATTCTTTAAGTAAGAATTATAACAAAATCTCAGGTACTTTAACTCAAAAGATCCTGAAAAGATTTAATATAAAATTAATAAATTCTTTTCAGGATCTTTGCTATTTTCCTACGGTTTGTAATTCGTTAAATGTCGGAGAGTTTCGAAGGATCAGTAGCCTCGGCAATGCTTTTCCCCGAGGTATTATTTTTCTGATCTGTATCATTATCAGCATCATCTTTTTCATAGTCATTAAGACGTCCTGCTTCTCCGGTACTGCCTCCTGGCTGCATACTTCCTGAACCGCTGTAAGCGCTGTTGGCATTTTCATTGGTATTCCCGTCGTTTTGTTGTGTGTTTTTATTTGTTTCCATGATTTTCAGTTTTTTCGGTTTTCTCTTTATGATTTTTAAGTAGCTCGCGGGCCTGTTTAAGGCCTGTCGCAATTGCAACTCCTTCGTCTGCGCCGTCCCCAAGCAGGGCATTGGCTATCTCGACAGCCTTTTCCCGGAGTTCAGCGGGCTGGTTTTTATAAGATGGGGGATAGTCCCCGTTATGCCAAGGCATGATATTAATTATTTTCTGCCAGATAATCCCTGACGTCATCCACTCTGGTACCTGCGGCTCTCACGGCACTTTTTAATGTTTCTGCGGGCACATTGAATTTTTCAGACCAGTACTGCACCTCATAGGATTCGTTTATATTAATCTGCGAATCATCTGCTTTTCCTGTTTTCGTTTTATCATCCATGATTTTTAAATTTAATAGTTTACCCAAAGTTACTATGCCGGATTATCAATGCTGTTATATTATAGATTCGGATTTTTACAGGATTGCTATGATTCCTAGTGGTTTATATACCTAAGGTCATAGGCTCAATCCTTTACAAATAAAAAAATAAGGATGTAAAAGCGGTTTCAATAGCACAGCGCCCACAGGATAATTACTTTTCCTTTACCTGGCGAAAGGTGAGGTTGATCCGCGGCAGCACTTCCCGCGCTGTTTTGGGCACCTGATGCTCCCAATACGTATTGGTATGTCCTGCCATAAGCAGAAAGGTGCCGTGATGCAGGGGAATTTCAATCTGTGGGATGTGCTTTAGGAATTTATGGCGCAGGCGGAACAGCCGTGTTTCCCCAAAGGTTACCGATGCGATGTTCATGTCTTTATTGGTACTGGCAGTTTTGTCGCTGTGCCATCCGACCCCGTCACTGCCGTCCCTGTAGAGATTAAGCAGTACGGCATTAAAATCAATAGCGGTATGCTGCTGCACGCGTTCCCTGATTTGAAGCAGTTCTGCGGGCCAGTCGGGATTTGACTTTCTCTCGGGCCTTCTTGTCTCCCCATACCATGTAATCATTCTGGGAGCAGTGACCACTTTGTCGTACATGGGCATTTCATATTCCCTCCACTGCGAATTATGGTATAAAAAATTATAATAATAATCGGATTCTTCCTTACTGAAAAAATTATCAATCAGCATCAGATCCGCATCAGGGGCGTCAAAAATCCTTTTGCCGCCTTGGCCTGATGAAAAAATTTCGGTGTCATCAAACAGCATCATCTTCATAAGTTTTTAAATTGTAAATACTTTATAAACCATAAGCTAAATCAAATAAAAGAAAGGTTCTTAATTGCTCATCTTTAGCCTGGGCAGGTTAATTTCATGTTCCTGCGGGTAAGGCTGGCGGTCAGTCATGCTCACATCTTCCCGCAGCTGTCCATGGACTGTAAACTGGCGGTCATCAGAGTTCGAATACCGGGGATCGGCAATAAAAGGCATCTTTGCCATCTTGGTAACGGTAATGGTAGGGAAGTGGTAATCCACTTCCACATGGCCAAGGAGCAGATAACAGCCGCCTCCCTGAAAGGGATATTCCTTAAGGCTTCCCGTGAAATGGGCAGTGTCAAAAAGCTCCCCTTGAGCGTCAATCCACGTGCCGAAATACATGGCCCCCATCTTGGTAGGCACATGTTTGCGTGAGATCAGATAGGCGAGCATACGGACTGTTTTTTTATGATGCTGCAGAAGATCTTTGGCCATTACATCACCCCTGAATTTGGTCTGCAGCAGATCAAAAGGGGAACATGATACAGGAAAGCTTAAAAGCTCAATTTCGTCAAAGGCATCTTCAAATTCGGAACGTTCCAGTTTTGGAAGTTTGTATTCCTTGACAGGCTCCTGGATCAGCATAAGGCTTCTGTTCTCGGGCTTGAAATTCACCAGTATAAGACGTGCTATGACCAGCAGCTGATTTTTAGTTTTTCCCGTAAATCGGAAGGCACCTATAAAGATTAAAATCTGTATTCCCTCCATGCCTATTGGAATGCGGTTGATAAAATCTTCCAGTGATTTATATTCCCCATTATTTTCCCGTTCGGCCTGTATGTGCTGGGCTATTTTTGATTCAAGGCTCTGCAGGTGCATAAAACCCAGATAAACATCTAAGCCGTAAAGGGTAGTCTCAAACTCACTTTTGTTCACGCAGGGATTGTGAATGACAGCTCCTGACATTCTCGCCTCGTGCACATATACTTCGGTGCGGTAAAAACCGCCCTGATTGTTGATCACGGCCACCATAAATTCAACAGGATAATGCACTTTGAGATAAAGGCTCTGGTAGCTTTCCACGGCATAAGATGCCGAGTGGGCCTTACAGAAAGAATATCCGGCAAAGGATTCGATCTGACGGTAAATTTCCTCGCTGAGCTTCATAGGATGTCCCTGAGCTACACAGGAAACAAAGAAGTTATCTTTTACTTTCTGCAGTGCTGCCTTGGAGCGTCCTTTGCCTGACATGGCACGGCGCAGGATATCCCCATCTTCTGCAGGCAGTCCCCCATAATGCAGGGCAATTTTAATTACATCTTCCTGATAGACCATAATCCCATACGTTTCCCCAAGCTGCTGCTCAAAAACAGGGTGGAAATATTCGAATTTATCGGGATGGTTATGGCGGAATATGTATTCCTTCATCATCCCGGACTGCGCTACTCCCGGACGTATAATGGAGGAAGCGGCTACAAGGGTTTTGTAATTATTGCATTTAAGGCGGCGCAGCAGCCCGCGCATGGCAGGGCTCTCGATATAAAAACAGCCGATAGTCCTGCCAATCCCTAAAAAAGCATTACAGCTGGCCTCATTTTTTGATATCGCTGTGTCGCGTATATTAAGCCGGATGCCCCGGTTTTTCTCAATCAGTTTTACGCTGTCATCAATATGGCCGATACCTCTTTGGCTTAATATATCGAATTTTTCAAGACCGATATCCTCTGCAATATGCATATCGAAGAGCACGATTGGAAAACCTTTTGGGGGCATTTCCAGCGGCGTATAATTGGTAATAGGCTCTTCGGAGATCAGGATCCCGCAGGAATGCATGCTTCTCTGGTTGGGATATTTTTCGAGTAGCATCCCATATTCCTGGACTTGTTTCACTACTTTGTTTGTGGCATGAAGTGTCATCGGATTTTTGGCCAGCGCATCGAGCTCTTCTTTGGGAAGACCAAAAACTTTTCCCACTTCACGGAAAATGGAACGGTATTTAAATTCCACGTTTGTCCCGCAGAAAGCCACGTGATCATATCCATATCGTGAAAAGATATATTCCAATATAACATCCCTTTCCTTCCAGCTCCAGTCAATATCAAAATCAGGAGGGCTTTTGCGGTTAAGGTTCAGGAATCTTTCAAAATACAAGTCAAGCTCCAACGGACAGATATCGGTAATGCCCAGGCAGTAGGCAATGATGCTGTTGGCACCGCTTCCACGCCCAATATGAAGGAATCCCTGTGAGGTACTAAAGCGGATGATATCTGCTGTAATTAAAAAGTAGCCGCTGAATTCCAGCTGGTCAATTACTTTGAGTTCTTTAAACATTCTGGATTTGGCCTCTGCATTATTTTTACCGTACCGCCATTCAAGGCCCTGCTTGGCAAGGGAGGTCAGAAGGGTCATGTCGTCCTTTTTGCTATTGGTGTAAAATTTCTTGTTCTTGGGTGTCGTAAAATCAAATTCAAAATTACACTGCCCAATTATCTTCCGGGTATTTGCAATAATATGCGGATACTGCTCATAACAGTTCAATAATCTTTGTGGATTCACCATGACTTCTGAATCTTTGCAGTAATCATCCGCAGAAAGCCGTGATAAAATCAGGTTCAGGTCTATGGCCCTGAGTATTTTGTGCAGGTTATATTCCCGTTTGCTGCGGAAGGTAACTGGCTGGAGGATCACCATTTTTTCCTGTCTTGTTTTACACTCGGATAATATCAGTTTTTGCAGCTGTTCGGGACGAATTCCAATAAACTCGTTTTCAGTGAGTGAGATCGGAGCGTTCTCAAGAGGATAAATTACAAAAACATCTAAAAAATCAGGCGCCGAGAGAGGAAGCGAAGTTTTTTCATAGTTATGGCTTGTCAAAAAACGGTTCATTTCGGCAAGGCCCGAGGCATTTTTAGCCAGACCAATATATCGAAGCTTGTGCTCCGAGCGAAATTCCATTCCCACTAAAGGCTTTATCCCTGCAGTCTCACATCCTTTTATAAAATCGTAGATTCCCGTTACCGTATTAATGTCGGTAAGTGCCATAGCGGTAACCCCGCAGGCAGCAGCATGGGCAATTAAGTCCTCAAGGGGAATAGTGCCATAACGCAGGGAGTGGAAGGAATGACAATTGAGATACATTTTACTGGGATTTACGTTTTAAGATTTCATTTTTATTGTTGGGTTTAAACGATGCCCCGGCGCAGCGCATCACAGCATCAAAGCCGTAACGGCTTTTCATCCGGTCCATAGCCTGATAGAGAGCGAGCATTTCCTCGGTATCCTGAAAAAGATCAATCTGATAGGTACCGCGGACCAGCCCGCTGAACCTTACCCCGATAAGACGGAGCCTCATGCGGCGCTGGTAGAGTTTCTCAAAAAGATCCGTAACGGTCTGGGTCAGAATATGATCGGCCGAGGTATACTGAACACGGCACTGTTTGGTTTCGGTATCAAAATTGGCATAACGGATTTTAACCGTTACTGTTGAGGTCAGCCACTCTTCCGAGCGCAGCTGAAATGCCAGTTTTTCCACCATACCCAATATTACCCTTTTGAGTTTTGGAATATCGATGGTATCCTGAGAAAACGTATGTTCTGTAGATATCGACTTTCTTTCGGTGTAAGGCTCAACAGGATTATGATCTATGCCATTGGCTTTTTTCCAGAGTTCGGACCCGTTTTTACCAATCATCTGCTGCAATACTTCGCAGGGCATTTTGGAAAGGGTTTCAATTTTTCGGATACCGATTCTCGATAGCAGCTGAAAAGTTTTGTCGCCCACCATTGGTATTTTTTGAACGGACAAAGGATTCAGGAACTGCTGTACCAGATGCTCGGGTATTTCGAGGTTCTGTTTTTGTTTGCCTTCTCCAGTCCCAATTTTTGAAACGGTTTTATTGATGGAAAGCGCAAAGGTGAGCGGCAGGCCCGTTTCTTTGCTTATGGTCTGGGCAAGCTCGTTTGTCCATTTGTAGCTGCCATGAAATTTGTCCATGCCGGTGATGTCCAGATAAAATTCATCAATACTGGCTTTCTCCACTACGGGCGCTTTTTCCTGAATAATTTCGGTAATGTCGTGGGAGAGTTTGGAATACAATTCCATATCGCCTTTCATGATTTTGGCCTGCGGGCAGAGTTTCATGGCCATGTGGATGGGCATGGCCGAGCGCACCCCAAAGCGTCTTGCTTCATAGGAGCAGGAGGCCACAACACCTCTTTCACCTCCGCCGATAATCAGCGGTATTCCCTGAAGCTCGGAATTAGTCAGTCTTTCGCAGGACACGAAAAACGTATTCATATCGATATGTACAATTGACCTTTCCATACTCTTCTCATTTTATACAGGACAAAATTAGTACGGATCGTAACATTTTTTACAGCTTATTATGTTCTAATTTATAACAAAATTCATTAGTCATTTTTTTCTTATAGGGCAAATACCTGTAAATATTGAATTTCTGGAGATAAAAGGGCTGAAAAGAAATAGTTAAAAGTTTTTTTTTTTAATGTGTTTTTTCCTAATTATGAATTATCTTTACTACCCTTAATTCTATTTTGGAATATTTAGTGCCCTTACTTTTACATCGCCTGTAAATTGAAAATGCCATTTTGCTTTAGCAAAATTCTCTTTATCATTTAATATAAATTTTTTTATTATGGATTTTGACAACCACAATATTCAGAGATATATTTATTTGGCCGATGATGACAGTGATGATCGGGATTTATTTGCAGATGCCATACTGGAAGTGGATCCCGATGCTGTTTTAAAGCAGGCACAGGACGGGATGTGTTTGATGGATGACCTGCTTGCACTGTCCCGGGCAGAGCTTCCCGACTTTATTTTCCTGGATATTAATATGCCCTGCAAATCAGGCCTGGAATGCCTTGAGGAAATCAAAAATCAAAAGGGTGATTTAAAACAAGTAAATGTGGTTATGCTCTCCACGAGCAGTAACCCTGAAAATATCCAGAAGGCAATGGAACTCGGAGCCGCATTTTACGCCGTGAAACCCAGCTCATTTGAAAAGCTGAAATCCATACTCGAAGAGATACTGGGCATGAACCTGGTTTCGGCTCTGGGTGAGAGCAGGAAATTCCTTTTGCTTTAGTTTTAGGCTGCTCATCAGGGGATTTATAAAATATAATGCTGTCTTCTAGGAGCTTTTTTCCCGTTATCCGTTCCACCCGAGCCTAGCAAACTGGCCAAGCAATCTTTTGTGCCGAATCCCGGCACAAAAGGATTTCACTTCACAAGAGCGAAGCAATCGGGGGCTAACATGACCGGGCCATCACTCTTGTTTTGCTATAATCCAGAGCATAAGGGCTTATGGGTTATCTATTTTCTGTGTAGTTGCATCATTTAAAGTTTATTTTTCTTGCCAATAACGTCTATCTGAAATCAGTAAATCTTTTTTCCAAATCATATAACCATTTTACTCTCTTTTTTTGGGTAACTGATTTTACCATGTTATGACTGATCCAGTTTAAATTCTTATATCCCATAGTTTTAAAAACACTTCTAAGCATTGCTTTTCGAATCAAATTCCCGATGAGCAAAGAGTACATTATCCTGGGTTTATTCATTGTGGTAATAATAGTTACACCTTTTAAATTTTTCAATAGTGGCATAAGCCCAAAACCCTTGGGATGATGGTCATAGACGATACCGGGCGCGAGAACCCTGTCGATAAATCCTTTGGTCATTGCCGGCATGAGATCCCACCAAATGGGAAAAATGAAAATCAAATGATCTGTGTTTTTTAAACGATTGTTGTAATCTATAACCTGAGGATCAATTGGAGTATGGTCTACAAAGGCTTTCAGGTCTCCTTTGGACATAACCGGATTGAAATTGTCATTATCCAGATGGATAAGATCTATATCATGTTTCCCTTTTCGAAGACCTGTAGTTACTGCTTCTAAAATGGCGCTGCAATAACTTTTTTCATATGGATGATTGAACACAATAGCTACTCTCATTTTTTGAATTGTTTACTATTTACAATGCAAAGATGCGGGACTTAACATGTGGAGACGATAACAATTGTTAAGAAATATAGTTTATGTAAATCGTCTTGGAATGAAGCTGAATTACTCCAGTTCAATACAATCAAAATGATAGGACCTCAGAAGGCTGATTACTTTTTTGCCTATGTTTTTTTTACTTTCAATACGCAGAATTTTATCACAATCCTCAAGGTCAAAATTCCACTGTATGTCCTGGAAGTTTGAATCAAGAACAGGCTTTAATTTTT
>Ga0307414_10000347_pt1 | contig 25949 bp, 23 predicted proteins | sample DK1Ometagenome_FD_203804 | JGI IMG/M metagenome (GOLD analysis project Ga0307414, IMG submission 203804) | Maize rhizosphere microbial communities from greenhouse at UC Davis, California, United States - DK15-O-3 | ecosystem: Host-associated > Plants > Roots > Rhizosphere > Soil | place: USA... | reverse complement strand
CTCACTGCGATATCCGAGATACGTGAGTCGGTAGCCGTGAGCCGGAGAGCAGCTCTTGATTTCCGGCTACCGGCTACCGGCTACCGGCTACCGGCTACCAGAGTTCCAACAGTCCGATGGCCGTGCAAGAGGGAATTATTCAAAGTTTCCTTAGTGGATCTTCTCGCCCCTGGCCAGCATCTCCACGAACTTCTGCGCACGCGCCAGCCGCGTCTCCGGTTTCTTGGCTGTGTGCACGCGCCAACAGAATGAGTAACGGCTGGTCTTGTCGAGCTGGTCGAAGAACGCCTTGGCCTTGCTGTTGTTCTTCAGCGCCTCGGCAAGTTCAACGGGCACTTCCATGCCGGAGAAACTCTGATACGCGGCATTCCAGCGACCATCCGTTTTCGCGGCTTCGACCTCGCGCAAACCGCCGGCCTGCATGCGCCCTGCGGCGATCAGCCGCTCGACGTGGGCGATATTGATCTTCGACCACAGGCTGCGCGGACGACGCGGGGTGAAGCGCTGCAGGAAGAACTGTCCGTCGTGACCACGCTTCTGCCCGTCTATCCAACCGTGGCAGAGCGCAACCTCCAAGGCCTCGGCATAGTTCACCGAAGCGATGCCGGAGTCCTTCTTGGCGATCTGCAGCCAGATTCCTTTTTTCGCCGCATGCGTGGACAGCCATTTCTCCCAGGCTTTCTGGTCCTTGAAGTGTTTGATCGGCAGGTCGTCAGGTACGGGCATGGTCCTACTCCGCGGCTTCCTGCAACCGGTACATGGTGGTCGCGGTCTGTTCGCCACGCCACTGGTCGTTCGCACGCACCTCGATCCGGTGTTCGCCCACGGCCAGGTCGGTGGGCAAGGCGCCGCGCCACAGGTGCTGCGAGGGTTCGGCTTCGGGCGAGCGATCGTAACCGCGCAACTGGTCGGCGCCATCGTCGCGGGCGTTCTCCGCCAGGAGGGCCGGATCGGGCTGGCGAACCAGCGCCATCGGTTTCCATTGGCCTTCGTCGACGCGGTATTCCACCCGGGTTTCGTCCTCGCCCATGAACACGTTGGCGTAGACCGCGTAGGCCGGATACGCGCCCTTCCGCAGCACCTTGGGCGCATGCAGCGACAACGCGCGATCCGGATCGCGCGCCGGATGCCAGGCCAGCGAATACTCGCCACCCATGCGCACCTGCAGGCTGGCGTAACCGTTGGGCGTACCGTCGGCCATGGTGGCAACCGGAATGCCCTGCGCGTCCTTGACGCCCGACCAGAATGCCCCACAGGCGGCCCCGACGTTGTACTCGTGCAGCGGCGCGGCGCCATGCCAGTCGCTGCCGACGCCATGATGGACGTGTTGCTGGGTGTGGCTGTGGCCGCTGAGCAACAGCACGTGCGGGAAATCCTTCAACAGCGCGAACAGTCGCGCGCGGTCGGCATGGCGGAAAGTTTCGACGCCGGGCCTGGTATCGAAGAACGGGATATGCACGCCGATCACCAGCAGCCGCTCCTTCGGCACGGTGGGCAGGTAGGCTTCGAGGAAGGCGAACTGTTCCCCGCGCAGGCCACCGATGTAGGCAGGCTTTTCCCCGGGCTGGTAAACCACATCGTCCATGCCGATGAACACCGCCTGCGCTTCCTCCCATGCGAAAGTATCGGGACCATAGGTGTTGCGATAGGTCAGCAGCGAATCCTCGTCGCGCATCGCGTCGAAGTCGAGGTCGTGGTTGCCGGCGATATGCAGCCACGGCACCTGCAGCATCCGCGTGACTTGGTTGAGCTGCGGATAGAGAGAGAGATCGTCGTGGACCACGTCGCCCAGGGTCAGCCCGAGCGTGGCGTGGTGCTTGCCGACCAGGGGTTCGACGGTGTCGCGCTTGTAATAGTCGATATCGGCCAAGTTCTTGGTCTGCGTGTCCGAGAGCACCAGGACTTCGAGTGGAGCCATGTTTGCCGTGGCGACAGGTCTTGGCAGCAGCCCGAAATTCCTGCACCCGGGGAAAACAGCGGGGATGCCACCGTACTTCAATTCGGGCCCGGCCGCCGTGCGGATGTTGTTCCAGAAATCCGGCAGGCCATCCTTGCGTTCCGGCAGGTCGTATCCCGCCGGCTTCACCACGAACACGGTGCGCCCGTCCACCACCGGGAATTGGTACGTACCGGCCGCATCGGTCAGCACCAGCTCCACGCCATCCGAAACCTTGATCCCCGCCAGCGGTTTCTCGCCCCGGTCGATCCGGCCGTCACCATTGCCATCCTCCCAGACCATGCCCATGTTGCAGGGCGGTGGAAGCGCGAACACCGGCGCGGCCAGCAGGAGGAATGCAAGGAAGACGTACAGGCGCATGGGCAATTTCCGGAAATTGTCGCCCCGATTATGGCCCGATCCCGTGAAGCGCGTAGGCGCAGGAGCGACGTAAGTCGCGAAACCTGTCCTTCGGAGATGCCCATCGCGACTCACGTCGCTCCTACACGGACCCCCTATTCGCGATGCCGCTTCTCCAACACGTGCACAGCATCATTGAGCGCGAGCCCGCGCACACGCAGCAGCACGGTCAGGTGGAACAACAGGTCCGCGGCTTCTCCCAGCAAGGCCTCGTCGTCCTGCGCGACCGCGGCCAGCGCCGTTTCAACTCCTTCCTCGCCCACCTTCTGCGCGATCCGGCGCACACCACCCTCGAATAGCCCGGTCGTGTAGCTGCCGGCGGGACGTTCGCGTTCGCGTTGCGCGACCAGCGCATCCAGGTCAGCGAGAAAATCGGAAGGCGCCTCGAGAAAGCAGCTTTCTCGCTGCAGGTGGCAGGTCGGTCCCTGCGGATTGGCCAAAACCAGCAGCGTGTCGTTGTCGCAATCGGCTTCGACCGACACCAGCTCCAGTACGTGACCCGAGGTTTCGCCTTTCTTCCACAGGCGTTGTTTGCTGCGACTGTAGAAAGTGACGAGACCGCTTGCCCGCGTCGCCGCCAGCGCCTCGGCGTTCATGTAGCCGAGCATCAGCACGCGCAGGTTGGCGGCGTCCTGGACGATGACGGGCAGCAGGCCGTCGCCCTTCGCCCAATCCAGACTCTCGAATTCATGCGACATCGCGCACCTCCATCCGTTGCGAACGCAGGTAGCGCTTGAGTGCGGGAATGGCGATGGCACCGCTGTGGAACACGCTGGCGGCCAGCGCGCCGTCGACATCGGCGTCGCGGAACACCTCGGCGAAGTGCTGCATCTCGCCCGCGCCTCCCGAGGCTACCAGCGGGACTTCGCATAGCTCGCGTGCTGTTTGCAGCTGGACGAGGTCGTAGCCGCGGCGAACGCCATCGCTGTCCATGCAGTTCAGCACGATCTCGCCGGCGCCGAGTCGTTGTGCCTCGACCAGCCAGTCCAGCGTGCGCAGGGACAGCGCCCTGGTCTTCGACGGATCGCCGGTATTGCTGCGCACCCGCCACTCGCCGTCGGCTTCGCGGATCGAGTCGATGCCGACCACGATGCACTGCACGCCGAAGGCGTCGGCCAGTTCGGAGATCAAGGCAGGTCGCTCCAGTGCAGGACTGTTGATCGAGATCTTGTCCGCGCCCGCATGCAGCAGCGCGCGCGCGGTGGCCACGTCGCGGATGCCGCCAGCGACGCAGAACGGGATGTCGAGCAGGCTGGAAACGCGTTCCACCCAGGCATGATCGACGGAGCGGCCTTCCGGGCTGGCGCCGATGTCGTAGAACACCAGCTCATCGGCGCCCTCGTCGCGATAGCGCAGCGCCAGCTCGGCGATGTCGCCGACGTCGACGTGGTCGCGGAAGCGCACGCCCTTGACCACGCGGCCGTCGCGCACGTCCAGGCAGGGAATGATGCGCCGGCTCAGCATGCCAGGGCCTCATCGAGTTCGAGCCTGCCTTCCAGCAATGCGCGGCCGAGCACGATGCCGGCGCAACCCTGACCACGGGCGACGGCCACGTCCGCGACTTCGCGCACGCCACCCGAGGCCTGCACCCGCAACAAGGGCGCGAGTGCGCGCAGGTGCGCATAGAGTCCGGTATTGGGCCCGGACAGCATGCCGTCGCGAGCGATGTCGGTGCTGAGCAGATGCCTGAGTCCGCCCGCCTCGAAACGCACGGCCAGTTCGTCCAGCGTGGCCTCTGCGTATTCCGTCCAGCCATGCACCGGCAGACGCCACGTTCCCTGCGCGTCCTGGCGCGTATCGAGGGCCACGGTGATGCGCTCGCTGCCGAATTCGTCCAGCCACTCCAGTACGAGTTCCGGCTGCTTGACCGCAAGCGAGCCGATCACCACGCGCGTCGCGCCTGCGCGGAGAAGCCGCACCACATCGTCGCGCACGCGCACCCCGCCGCCGGTCTGCACCTGCAAGCCGGTGAATGCGCGGATCTCGCGCAACAACGCAGCGAGGGTGTAACCGCCGGCACGCGCGGCATCCAGGTCGACCAGGTGCAGCCAATCCGCGCCCTGGGCCGCATAACGGCGCGCGGTCTCGAGGGGATCGCGTTCGTAGCGGGTCTGGCGCGCGTAGTCGCCCTGCGCCAGCCGCACCACGCGTCCCTCGCGCACGTCGATGGCCGGATAGACGGTGAAGCCGCTCATGCCAGCCCCTGCTCGAGGAAATTACGCAACAGCCGCGCGCCGGTCGCGGCCGAGCGTTCCGGATGGAACTGCGCGCCGGCCACCTTGTCGCGTTGCACGACCGCGGCGAAAGTAGCGCCGTGCTCGCAGGAAAAAACGCAGTCGGGTGTTACCGGCGCAGCGTAGCTGTGCACGAAATAGGCGCGGTCGTCGCCACCTATTCCTGCGGACAACGAATTGCCGCGCACCGGCAACAGGTTGTTCCATCCCATGTGCGGAACGCGGATGCCGGGAGCGGCAGGCAGTCTGGTCACGCGGCCCGGCAGCAGGCCCAGGCATTCCACATCGCCTTCGTCGGAGCCTTCGAACAGCAACTGCATGCCGACGCAGACCCCGAGCAACGGCTTGTCCAGGTTGCGCAGCGTTTCCACCAGGCCCAGTTCGCGCAGCCGGCGCATCACCGTGCCGGCGGTGCTGACGCCGGGCAGGATGACCCGGTCGGCATTGCGTATCGCCTGCGCATCGCCGGTCAACGTGGCGTCCACGCCCAGGCGCCGCAGCGCGAAGCGAACGGAACCGATATTCGCGCCGCCTGCGTCCACCAGCGCCACGTTCATCGGCGCATCCCCATCAGAGCACACCCTTGGTGCTGGGCAGTTCGGCGCCTTCGCGCCTGATCGCCTGGCGCAGCGCTCGGGCGAAGGACTTGAAGCAGGCTTCGACCTTGTGGTGGTCGTTGTCGCCCTGCACCTGCAGGTTGAGGTTCAGGCCCGAGGCATCGCATACCGAACGGAAGAAATGCGGGACCAGCTCGGTAGGCAGGTCGCCGACGCGCTCGCGCTTGAATTCGCCGGAGAACACGAAGTACGGTCGCCCACTGAAATCCAGCGCGGCGCTGGCCAGGGTTTCGTCCATGGGCAGGGTGAAGCCGTAGCGGCCGATGCCGCGCTTGTCGCCCAATGCTTCCTTCAAGGCCTGCCCCAGGGCGAGGCCGGTGTCCTCGACGCTGTGGTGTTCGTCGATGTGCAGGTCGCCGTTGGTGTGGATATCCAGGGCGAAGCCGCCGTGCTTGCCGATCTGCTCCAGCATGTGGTCGAAGAACGGCAGGCCAGTGGCGATGGCGGGTTCCGCAGTGTAGTCCAGGTCGACTTCCACGCGGATCCTCGTTTCCTTCGTATTGCGTTCGACCACGGCGCGGCGCGGCGCATCGGCCAGTTCATGGGCGATGCCGGGCCAGTCCCACTCGCCGCCGAACTGCGCGCTCTGCAGCTTGAAGCCGCGGATGCGCAGGTTATCGGCGAAGACGATGTCGGTATCGCGGTCGCCGACCATCGCCGAACGCGACCAGTCGATGCTTCGATCCTGAAGGTACGGAACCACCAGGCCGATCGCAGGCTTGCGCGTGGGTGCGTTGTCCTGCGGCCGGCTGCAATCGACCAGCACGTCGCGGAACACGATGCCCTGGCTTTCGAACACCTGCAGCATCAGGTTATTGGGACCATCGAATGATTCGCGCGGATAACCCTCGCTGCCCAGGCCGTCCTGGTTGCTGACGATCACGAACTGGTAGCCGGCATCGCGCAGCTTCAGCAACGCCGGCACCACATCCTTCACAAAGCGGATTTTCTCGTAGGCGTCGATCTGGAAATCGGCCGGCTCCTCGATCAACGTGCCATCGCGGTCTATGAAGAGGATCGGGGTCATGCCGCGGCCTCCTGCAGCTGCAGCGCGGAAATCACCCGATCGTTCTGCTCCGGCGAACCAATCGTGATGCGCAACGCATCGCCGAGTTGCGGCGCGCCGCGCTGGTCACGGACCACGACGCCGGCCGCCAGCAACGAACGGAACGCGGATTCGGCATCGCCGAATCGCACCAACAGGTAATTGCCCTGCGACGGATAGACGCGAAGCACTCCCGGCAAGTCGGCCAGCGCCGCCTGCAACCGGGTGCGCTCCGAACGGACCAGCGCGATCCTTCTGGCGGTTTCCGCCAACGCCTCCGGCGCCAATCCCGCCAAAGCCAGCTCCGCGCAAGGGGTTGGCACCGGATACGGCGCCTGGCAACGACGCAGGACTTCGATCAGCGATGCATCGGCGATTGCCACGCCGATGCGCGCGGCGGCCAGCGCGTGGGCCTTGGACAAGGTGCGGAGGACGACGATATTGGAACAACCCGAAAACAACGTGACTGCGGACGGGACCGTGGAAAATTCCCCGTAGGCTTCATCCACCACCACCAGCGCGATGCCTTGCAGCCGCTTCGCCAGTCGCGCGATATCGGCGAGCGGGATCGCGGAGCCGGCCGGATTGGAAGGCGAACACAGGAAGACGAGCTTGGCGCGTGCGTCGATCGCCGCCGCGGCGATGGCATCGAGATCCGGTTCAAGGCCTTCGGCAACCTCGCGCAAGGACACGTCGATGACCGGCGCATTCTGCAATCGCGCGCAGACCGCATACATGCCGAATACGGGCGGGGTAATGACCACCGCATCCTTGCCGGGATTGCACAACGCACGCACCAGCAGGTCGATGGCTTCGTCGCTGCCGCGCCCGATCAGCAGTTGCGGTGCCTCGCAGCCGTAGAGTGCGGCCAACGCATCGCGCAGCGCGGCGGGTTGCGGATCGGGATAACGACGGCTGTTGGCGGTAGCATCGGCGGAATTCGGCCATGCCGATTCGTTCGCGTTCAACCAGACATCGCCACGCATTGTTTCGCTGCGCGCGGACTTGTAGCCGGCAAAACCACGCAGGTCTTCACGCACCAGGGCCAGCACGTCGCTCATGCCCACACTTCCCGCAGGCGCAACCTGACCGCGTTGGCATGCGCCTCCAGTCCTTCCGCCGCAGCCAGCACCATCGCGCAGTCACCGATGCCGGCGATGCCGGCACGCGAGGCGGACTGCACGCTGATCGTTTTCTGGAAGCTGGATACGCCGACGCCGCTGTAAGCCGCCGCCGCGCCGTTGGTGGGCAACACGTGATTGGTGCCGCTGCAGTAGTCGCCCAGGGCCTCGGGGGTGAAATCGCCGAGGAATACCGAACCTGCGGCCTGTACCTGGTCCAGCCAGGCACGCGGTTCGCGCAGGGCCAGGATCAGGTGTTCCGGCGCGTAGTCGTTGCTGATGGCGAAGGCCTGTTCCAACGATTCCACCTTGACCAGGCGCGAGGCCGACAAGGCGGCACGGGCGATTCCGGCGCGCGGCAGGTCCGCGAGTTGCGCTTCGATCTGCCGTTCGACCGCGGCCAGCAGTCCCGCATCGTCGGACAGCAGCAATACCTGGGAGTCGGGCCCATGTTCGGCCTGCGACAGCAGGTCCGCCGCCACGAACGCCGGATCCGCGCCGCCATCGGCGATCACCAGCACTTCCGACGGACCCGCCGGCATGTCGATGGCGACCACGCCGGCGCGCGCGACCTGCTGCTTGGCTTCGGTGACGTAGCTGTTGCCGGGGCCGAAGATCTTGTCGCACCTGTCGATGGAACCGGTGCCGAAGGCCATCGCCGCGATGGCCTGCGCGCCGCCGAGCTTGAGCACGCGCGACACTCCGGCCAGTCCTGCCGCGACCAGCACCGCGGGGTCGGCGCTGCCGTCCTTGCGCGGCGGCGTGCACAGCAGCACTTCCGCGCAACCCGCCAGTTGCGCCGGTATACCCAGCATCAGCGCGGTGGAAGGCAATGGTGCGGTGCCTGCCGGCACGTACAGGCCGACACGGCGTATCGGGCGCAGGATCCGCTCACAGACCACGCCCGGCGCGGTTTCCACCGCGTAAGGCTGGGCGATGCCGGCGCGGTGGAAGGCTTCGATGCGTTGCGCGGCCTCGCGCATGGCGGCTTTCAGTTCAGCGGGGACGATGGCTTCGGCCTCCGCGAATTCCTCTTCCCCGACCTCGAAACCTTCCAGCACGACCTTGTCGAAGCGCGCGGTGATTTCGCGCAGGGCCGCATCGCCGCCCACGCGCACCTCTTCCAGCAACGCGGCCACCGCTTCGCGTGTTTCCGCAGCGACCTGCTGCACCGGGCGCTGCAATGCCGCACGACGCGCTTCGGCATCCAGCGCCGACCAGTCCAGCCGGTTCATGCCAGCGACCTTTCGACCGACAGCACCATCAGGCCCTGCGCACCGGCGCGCTCCAGTTCCTCCAGCCGCTGCCAGGTCACCAGGCCGTGGCACATGGTCTGCAGCGACAGCGGGCCATCGTTCTCCGCAGCCAGATAGGTCGGCGGATCCGCGTCCGGCAGCAGGCGCAGCAGCGCGGGCACCATGTCGCTATCGGCGCGGAACATCAACAGCTTGCTGTCCTTGAGCTTGAGCACGCCGTCCATGCGACGCAGCAGCATCGCGGCCAGGTCGGCGCGCTGGTCTTCCAGCGGACGTGCGGGCCCGGCCAGCACTGCTTCGCTTTCCAGCAGGGTCTCCACCGGCTTGAGCTGGTTGGCCAGCAGCGTGGCGCCGCTCGACACAAGGTCGCAGATCAGGTCGGCCGTATCGAGTTTGGGCGCGATCTCCACCGAGCCCGACAGCTCCACCACGCTGGCGCGCACGCCCTGCTTCTGCAGCCATTCGGCCAGGATCGCCGGATAGCTGGTGGCGATGCGCATGTCCTGCAGTTGCGACGCGCCGGTCCATTCCCAGGCTTCGGGCACCGCCAGCATCAACCTGCAATTGCCGAAGCCCAATGCCCGGACTTCGGCATAGGCATCGGCCAGGCCGAAGCTGGCGCGGGCGGCGGCCTGCTCGTTGAGTTCGTTGCGGCCGACCACGCCGAAATCGCAGACCCCGTCGGCGATGAGGCCGGGGATGTCGTCGTCGCGCACCAGCAGCAGGTCGACCGGCAGGGATTCGCCGTAGCAGAACAGCTTGTCGCGGCTTTCGCGCCAGCTCAGGCCGCAGGCGGCAAGCAGGGCGCGCGCCGGCTCGGCGAGGCGTCCGCTTTTCTGGATGGCGATGCGCAGGCGATCGCGCGTCGCGGGGACAACCGGAGGGCTCATTCGGGCAGGCTCAGTGGGAGGCGGTGGCGGGTCGGGATTGCTGGCGGCGCAGCGCTGCTGCATAACCGCCCGTGCCGCTCTCCAGCGTGCGCGCCACGCGCCCGATGGTGGTGACGCTGACCTCGGTCAGGTCGTGTATTTCACGATAAGGCACGCCCTTCAGCAGCAAGGGCACCACCCGCCAGCGATCCGCCATCGCCTCCAGCTCGGCGGGCGTGCACAGGTCCTGCAGGAAGGCGCGCACGTCCTCGGCCTTGCCGAGGGACGCCAACGCCCGCGACAAGGCCTGCAGCGAGGCGGACGCGGCGCGATCATCGGCTGGGGAACGGCGTTTCATGAGGTCACGTTCATGGATCTGCCTGTATCAATGTATTAGCGTGTTATTACATTAATAGATGCCCACACCATCCGTCAAGCCACAACACCCCGCGCCGTGTCCCCGCAACGCCGGTTACTCCGTTCGAGTGCGGGACAGGGACCCGGAAGGGATCCACTGCGTGCCGGGATCGGGCGGGAGTAGACTCCGGAAAGGTCCCGTTGGTGGACCAGCAATCCGGGAACACACTTGGGGAGTTAGCAGGATGCTGCGTTGGCGGAGCCGACTGATTCGACTGTTACTGGCCCTTCTTGCCCTGCTGGCGGCGAACGCGTTCGCGCGCACGCCGGTGCAACTCACCGCCTCCACCTCGCAGGTGCCGCTGGCCCCATACACCAGCTTCCATCACGACGAATCCGGCAAGGATGATCTGGCCGCCGCCAAGGCGCGGCTGGCGGGAGGAGATTTCCAGCCGATCCCGGGCGACAATCCGTCGTTCGGCTTCCAGGACGGTGCCTACTGGTTCCATGTTCGGCTCAGCAACCAGGACAACGCCGAAGACAAATGGCTGCTGACCCAGGAATACGCGCTCAGTGACCGCTTCGACCTGTATGCGACCTACGCCGACGGCCACGTGGTCCACGCCGCGGGTGGCGACCACCTGCCCTTCGCCCAGCGCAACATCCGCTACCGGCATCCGAATTTCTGGTTGAGCGTGCCGCCGGGGCAGACGGTCGACCTGATGATCCGCGTGCAGAGCGAAAGTTCGATGCAGGTGCCGTTGCGGCTGTATGCGCCCGCCGCCTTCATCGAACAATCGCGCGATGCCCAGTTCGCCATCGGCCTGTACTACGGCATCCTGCTCGCGCTTTTCATCTACAACCTGGTGCTCTGGCTGACCCTGCGCGATCCCGGATATTTCTGGTACCTGTTCCATATCACCGCCTTCGGCCTGGTCCTGTTCACCCTGAACGGACTGGGCTTCGAATACCTCTGGCCCCGGTCGGCCTGGCTGGCCGACCACATGGTGCCGCTGTCGATCTGCCTGGCCCTGATCGGCATGCAGCAGTTCGCGCGGATATTCCTGGAGCTGAAGCAGCGCTGGCGCTTCGGCGACCGGGTGGCGCTGGCGATCATCGTCTTCTTCGTCCTCCTCGGCGTCGCCGCCACGCAACTGTCCTACCGCGACGTCGTGCCCCTGGCATCGGCGGCGGTGTTCCCGTGCATCGGCTGGATCCTGGTGGAAACCATCGTGGTCCTGCGCCGCGGCTACAAGCCGGCAAAGCTATTCCTGCTGGCCTGGTTCCTGTTCCTGCTGGGCACCGGCATGTTCGCGGCCGTGGCCTTCAACCTGCTGCCCAAGAACTTCGTCACCGACTACGGCGTACAGATCGGCTCCGCGCTGGAGATGCTGTTGCTGTCGATCGCCCTGGGTTACCGCTATGCGGCCCTGCGCAACGAGAACGAGCGGATCGTGCGCGAAGCGCGCGACCAGCTGGAGCACAAGGTCGAACTGCGCACGGTGGAGCTGCGCAGCGCACTGGGACAGTTGGAAGACGCGCACCACCGGCTCAGCGAATTCAGTCGCCACGACGGCCTGACCGACCTGTACAACCGCACCCATTTCCGTGAAGCCTTCGAGCACCTGCTGTCGGAAGCGCGCAACAGCCGCCACCCGATCTCGCTGCTGATGATCGACCTGGACCACTTCAAGAAGATCAACGACACCTACGGCCACCTGGTCGGCGACGATTGCCTGCGTTGCACGTCCAACACCATGGCCGAAGCGCTGGCGCCGCACGGCGCGTTGCTGGCGCGCTTCGGCGGCGAGGAATTCATCGCCGCGCTGCCCGGCATGGACCTGGCCCAGGCCAGCGCGGTGGCCGAGGAACTACGGCAGAGCCTGAACCGGCGCCCCTGCGTCAGCGGCAAGCTGGTGATCCCGGTCTCGGCCAGCATCGGCGTGCACTCGGTCGACGTCACCGCCAAGGACAGCATCGAATCGGCGCTTCAGGTGGCGGACCAGGCCTTGTATGCGGCCAAGGCGGAAGGGCGCGATTGCGTGCGGACGCTGTGAGGCGCAATCGCAGCGAGCGGAAATCCTGCCCGTGATCGCGGCAGCGCCCTGGCTGGTCGCCGCGAGCGCGGCCATTCTCTTCTGGCTCGGATCGATCCACCTGTACTACACCTTCCATGGCCGCAAGCTGCATCCGCGGGATGCGACGCTGCAGGCGCGCATGCAGGAAGTCTGCCCCGTGCTGACCACGCAAACCAGCATGTGGAAGGCCTGGATCGGGTTCAACGCCAGCCATAGCTACGGCGCGATCCTGTTCGGCCTTGTCTATGGTTATCTGGCCCTGTTCCATGGCGCCCTGCTTTTCCAGTCCTGGTTCCTCTCGTTGGTCGGGCTGGCGCTGCTTGCCGGCTACGTATTCCTGGCGAAGAGGTACTGGTTCGGCATTCCGTATCGCGGCATCGTGCTGGCGACCGCGCTGTACGTCATCGCGCTGGCGATCGTCCGGATCTGATCGCCTACCCATAGATCCGAGCTCGCCCGCATACTCTTGGTGGAGAATCAACGGCATCCGAGCAAGCTCGGATCGACGGGTCGATTGCCGCTGCCGGCAATCGGGGATTACGCTATTCCGCAGGGCCCATCCGGCTCAAGAAAGGACCAGGCGGGCGGCATCCAGTAGCCTGCCAGACTCGACCAGGTTTACCGCCGTGGCGACTTCGCCATCCATCGCCCGATCACGATCAAGGAATGGAATCTCTGCCCGGATCGCCGCATGCGCAGCCGCCACGGCCCGACCCGGGTGGAATTCGTCGGCCTTCGCAAGTTCCGCGCGCAAGCCTTCGACTTCGCCATGGAATACCTCGCCGGCAGCCGCGCCGCCATGCGAGCCGCCCTGTACTTTCGCCGCGAACCCCGCCGCATCGGTACGCCGCGACAGCTCGCGCGCGGCGTTGATCATGTCCATGCGCAGGTCCAGCGCCTGTGCCGCGGTGTACAACTCAAGCGCCAGCACCTTGCCCAGGTCCCGCGTCATCGCAAGCACCTGGCGCGCTTCGTTGGCGCCCATCGACACATGGTCCTCGGCGTTGGCGCTGGTGGGAATGGAAAACACCGAGGCAGGATGCGCACGGCTGGCCAGGTCGTTGACGATGGCCGCGGCGGTGTACTGCACGATCATGTGGCCGGACTCGGTACCGTCCTCGTTACCGATCAGGAACGCAGGCAGGCCGTCGTTGGTCGCGGGATCGACCAGCTTGTTGAGCCGGCGCTCGCTGATCGAAGCCAGCACCGGGATCGAAGCCTTCACGTAGCTCATCGCCAGCGCCAGCGGCATGCCGTGGAAATGGCCGGCGGAAATCACCTGCTCTTCGACGTGCGCCGCATCGGCCTTGTCCGGGAATACCAGCGGATTGTCGGTGACCGAATTCAGTTCGATATCGAGCACGCGCTTGGCCTGCGCCACCGCGTCGCGTACCGCGCCATGCACCTGCGGGATGCAACGCAATGAATAGCTGTCTTGTGGCTGGTGCTTCTTGCCGCCGCGGAACGGCCGGAAACGGCTATAGAACTTCTCGCGGCCATGACGCTGGTCGCTGGGCACCCAGTCCCAACCTATGTCGAAACGCAGCTGCTGCGATTCCGGCCAGCCGATGTCGGGCACGTTCCAGCTGTGCGGCAGCCATTGCCTGAACTTCGGCACCAGGTGATAGGGAATATCGGCCAGGGTGGAGCCCTGCAGCAATTCACGCAGGCGCGAAGCCACCTGCACCTGCCCGGGATGCGGACGCAAGGCGTGCACTTCTTCCGCAAAGGCGCCCAGTCGTCCAGCAAACGCATCGATGGTCATCGCCGCGGCCAGATCGGCGGTATCCAGCAAGGCATCCAGCTTGTGCAGCGAGAGCACGCCCATCGCCAGCATCTGCGCGGTGCCGTTGTTCAAGGCCAGGCCTTCCTTGTAGGAAAGTTTGACCGGGGTCAGCCCCGCACGCTGCAGGGCCTGCGCGCCCGATATGCGTTCGCCTTCGTAAAAGGCTTCGCCGCCACCGAGCAGCACCAGGGCCAGATGCGAAAGCGGCGCCAGGTCGCCGGAGGCGCCGACCGAACCCAGCTCAGGCACCACCGGCACGATCCCGGCATTGAGCATCGCCGCCATGGCTTCGAGGGTCCGCACGCGGATGCCGGAATGGCCGCGCAGCAGGGTGTTGATGCGGATGCCGAGCATGGCCCGCACCACTTCCGCCGCCATCGGCTCGCCCACGCAGACGGCGTGGGTGATGATCAGGTTGTTCTGCAATTCCTCATGCAGCGAAACGCCCGACTTCTTCGCGCCCGGCAGTTCGTCGCGCAAGGGATGCGCGCCCAGCAGCTTGTCCGCATTGCTGCCGAAGCCTGTGGACACGCCATAGATGGGCTCCTCGCGGCGCACCTGTTCGGCGAGGAAATTGGCGGCGCGCGCCACGGCCTTGAGCGCGTCCGCATCCAGCCCGACGCTGGCGCCACAGGCGATCGCGACCAGCTGGTCGCGGGTCAGGGATTGTCCATCGAGGCGGATCGGCTTCATCAAATTCCCGGTTTCATTGAATGTTCGGTTTCATCGGCGGTACGGCTTCGCCAGCGGCAGGTTCCGTCAGCGCCCGGCAAGCGCGCGGGTCTGTTCCAGCTCCACGCGCAGGCTGGAAGCCAGTTGCTCGCGGGTCACCTCGAATTGCTGTTCGCGGGCGAGATCCTTCACCGTGACCACGCCACGCGCCAGTTCGTCCTCGCCGGCCAGGACCACGAAGCGGATCCCGGCGCGCGAGGCGTACTGGAACTGCTTGCCAAGCTTCTTCGGTTCCATCTGCACTTCGGTGTTGATGCCCCCGGCGCGCAGGCGCCGGGCGATATCCAGCGAATCGGTGAGCTGGTTTTCCTCCATCAGCGCGACCATGGCCTGCACCGAACTTTCGTCCGCGCCAGCGACCAGGCCTGCTTCGCGAAGCTGCCAGAACAGGCGCGTGAGGCCGATGGAAATGCCCACGCCCGGCAGTTTCGATTTGCTGTAGTGGCTGGCCAGGTCGTCGTAGCGCCCGCCGGAGCAGATCGAGCCGATCTGCGCATAGTCATCCAACTGCGTTTCGTACACGGTGCCGGTGTAGTAATCCAGGCCGCGCGCGATCGACAGGTTCAGGCAGTAATCGCTTTCGGGCACGCCCAGCGCATGCACCAGTTCCAGCACTTCGCGCAATTCGGCGATGCCCTGGTCGAAGGTGTCGCTGCCCTGCCCCAGCGCGTCGAGGCGGGCCAGCGCGTCGGCATGGCTGGTCGAACGCACGGCCACGAATTCGAGGATCTTGTCCACCGTGCCCGTCGACAGGCCGAAGCCTTCGCCGGTCAGCGTCTCGCGCACGTAATCGGCGCCGCGCTTGTCCAGCTTGTCCACTTCGCGCAAAACCGCCATCTGCCGGTCGCCATCGGCGACGCCCAGGCCCTCGAAGAAGCCACGCATGAGCTTGCGGTTGTTCAACTGGATGGTGAAGTCGCCGATGCCCAGTTCCGAGAACACCGCATGGATCACTGCCAGGATCTCGGCGTCGAAGCGGATGCTCAGTGAATCCTTGCCGACCACGTCGATGTCGCACTGGTAGAACTCGCGGAAACGGCCGCGCTGGGCACGTTCGCCGCGGTACACGCGCTGGATCTGGTAGCGACGGAACGGGAAGGCCAGCTCGTGTTCGTGCTCGGCCACGTAACGGGCCAACGGCACGGTCAGATCGAAGCGCAGGGCCAGCTCTGGCACGGCGTGCCTGGAGGCACCTTCGTTGACTTTGTCCAGCGCGCCAGTGGACTGGGCGAAATACACCTGGCGCTCGGTCTCGCCGCCGGACTTGGTCAGCAATACCTCGGACAGTTCGAATACCGGCGTTTCCACCGGCAGGAACCCGAAACGCTCGTAGTTGCGGCGGATCGTGTCCAGCATGCGCTGGAAGGCGATCTGGTCGCGGGGCAACAGCTCCATGACCCCTGGCGGCGTGCGCGGCTTGATCAAGCGAAAACTCCCGGATGGCGGCCGCACGGCGGTATTGGCGGCAAGCGGGCATTTTAGCGGCTGAACGGCCCGGGCAGGCGGGGAACCACTTACTACTTGCCCCACCCCGGCCGGACTGAATACAATATGCGGCTTCATCGGGGTGTAGCTCAGTCTGGTAGAGCGCTACGTTCGGGACGTAGAGGTCGCAGGTTCGAATCCTGTCTCCCCGACCAGTAAAACAAGGGTAAAACGACAAAGCCGCCGAAAGGCGGTTTTTTCTTGGGAGCCACCCCGCGACAGCACGCGGCCTCGAAGCTTGATGGCGTATGTCCATCCATATCGCCCGCCACACAGCGATGTTCGCAAACTTCGACCGCGGCCACGCAGACAGGTACGTCCGTGGACGGCGCCCTGCCCTCCCGTCAGCCGGGTATCGCCAACTCGCGCATCATCATTCCGGTAAATGTGACTTCGGCCGGCACCAGCCGGTCGCCAATCGCCTCGCCAAGGGGTGTTCGCGCCGCGCCGCGCACCAGGGCTTCCTTCGTCAACCGGTCGCATGGGAACTCGCTTGCCCCTAGGGCCAATATTCCGGCTTTCGCCGCGCTGGTATGGTCGCCACTCAAATTCTCGGCCTGATGTCTGGGCCGAGCTTCGCGGAAGGGTTTTTTCTTAGCGACACCCGATTGCAGCGGATGCGTCGACGACCCGTTCCAGTCGAGTGCGCGTCATGCTTCCAGTGACCGATCCTGGAGCGGAGGGCGAGAACATGCGGAAGTCGAAGTTCGCACTGGCCATGATCCTGGCAGCACTACCAACCATCACGTTGGCGCAGAAGCCGAGCGCCTATCCGGCCAAGAACCAGTCCGCCGAACAGCAAAGCACGGACGATACCCAGTGCCTGGCATGGGCCAAGCAGAGCACGGGAATAGACCCGGCAACCTTCGCGGCGCCGCCCCCGCCAACCGGCCCCCAAGGCGAGCGACTGCGCGGTGCGGCGCGGGGAGCCGCAGGTGGTGCGGTCATCGGTGAACTGGTCGACGGCGACTCCAGCAAGGGAGCCGGTGTCGGTGCCGCCGCCGGCGTGCTCGCCGGTGGGGTCCGCGCCAGGCACAACCGCGCGGCGCAGGCACAGAGCGCACAGGCATCCCAGCAACAGCAGGCCGGAACCTACTACCACGCTTATGGGGCCTGCATGCAGGGGCGCGGGTACACCACAGGTTGATCCAGCCGCCCGAGGAGCATGCCCACCTGTATCCGCGTACGACCGAAGTCCCCTGCCCGGATGGCGCATGGGCCATCCAGGCGTCATCACCAAGGAGATCGCATGAACCCCGTACGCAATCCCAGAATCCGCATGCTCGCCGTCACCATCGGCGCACTGCTGCTGTCGGCGCCGGCGTGGGCGCAGGAATCCTTGCCGTTCCCGGCGGAGCCCTCGGGCAGCAAGGCCGGGCCCACCATCGCCCAGTCCAGCTACAGCCCCTTGCCGGCCGAGCCCCGCCTGCCGGCCAACGCGCCGAACATCGTGGTGATCATGCTCGACGACGTGGGTCCGGCGCTAGCGGGAACCTTCGGTGGCGTTATCAACACCCCGACCTTGACCCGCCTGGCCAACGAAGGCGTGTCCTACAACCGCTTCCACAACGCGGCCATGTGTTCGCCCACGCGCGCCGCGCTGCTGACCGGCCGCAACCACCATCGGGTCGGCAACGGCCAGATCGCCGAACTGGCCAACGACTGGGACGGTTACACCGGGCGCATTCCGCGCACCTCGGCTACGGCGGCCAAGGTGCTCGGCAATTACGGCTATGCCACCGCCGCCTTCGGCAAGTGGCACAACACGCCCGCCAACGAAACCACCGCGGTCGGCCCCTACACCAACTGGCCCGTTGGCGAGGGCATCGGCTTCGAATACTTCTACGGCTTCCTTGCCGGCGAGTCCTCGCAGTGGGAGCCGGCCGTGGTGGAGAACACCGTCCGCGTCGATCCCTCGCACGGCAAGGAGGGTTACCACTTCACCGAGGACATGACCGACAAGGCCGTTTCGTGGATGGAGCAGGTGCGTGCCCTCACTCCGGACCGGCCTTTCTTCATGTACTGGGCGCCCGGCGCCGCGCATGGTCCGCACCACATCTTCAACGAGTGGGCCGACCGCTACAAGGGCAAGTTCGACGCCGGCTGGGACCGGATGCGCGAAGACGTATTCGCGCGGCAGAAGAACCTGGGCTGGATCCCCGCCGGCACGGAACTGACCCCACGCCCCGACACGCTGGCCGCGTGGAGCGACATCCCGGAGGACGAGAAACCGTTCCAGCGGCGCTTGATGGAAGTGTTCGCCGGCTATACCGAGCACGCGGACGCGCAGGCCGGGCGCCTGATCGACGCGCTCGAGGAGATGGGCATCCGCGACAATACGCTGGTCTTCTACATCTGGGGCGATAACGGCTCCAGCGCCGAAGGACAGAACGGCACGATCAGCGAACTGCTCGCGCAGAACGGCATATCGACCGAGATCAAGGACCACATCCGCACGATGAACGAGCTGGGAGGCATGGACGTGCTGGGCTCGCCGAAGGCGGACAACATGTACCACGCCGGCTGGGCCTGGGCCGGTTCCACGCCGCACCGTTCGACCAAGCTGGTCGCCGCGCACTTCGGCGGCACGCGCACGCCGCTGGTGGTTTCCTGGCCAGGCAAGGTCAAGCCCGAAAAGTCGCCGCGCACGCAGTTCCATCACGTCAACGACATAGTGCCGACGATCTACGACGTGCTGGACATCACCCCGCCCAAGCTGGTGGACGGGATCAGCCAGGACCCGCTGGACGGGATCAGCATGGCCTACACCTTCGATTCGCCCAAGGCACCAGGGCGCAAGCGGAGCCAATACTTCGAGATCATGGGCAGCCGTGCGTTCTACCAGGACGACTGGATCGCATCGGTATTCGGGCCGCGCATCCCGTGGAAGCCCGGCGTCGATCCGGCGATCCTCACATGGTCGCCAGACCAGGACACCTGGGAATTGCATGACCTGCGCACGGATTATTCGCAGGCCCACGACGTGGCGGCCGAACATCCGGACAAGGTGGACGCGCTGAAGGCGGGCTTCGCCACCGCGGCCGAAGCCAACAAGGTCTGGCCAGTCGGTGGCGGCTTGTGGTCGGTCGTGTTCCATCCGGAAGACGCTCCGTCCAATCCGGCTACCGAGTTCCGCTACACCCAGGAGGTCATAGGCGTGCCCGAGTTCACCGCACCCAAGATCGGTGCGCGCAACAACGTGGTCACCATCGATACCGAATTGAAGCCCGACTCGCAGGGCGTGCTCTACGCATTGGGCGCGTTTTCGGGCGGCGTGGCGCTATGGGTCGACAAGGGGACGCTGAACTACGAGTACAACCTGTTCGAGATCGAACGGACCAGCATCGCCTCCACCGCGCCGCTCCCCACGGGAAAGGCCAGGATCGAAGTCGAAACCCGCAAGGATGGCAGCGGGCGGGCGGCGCCGCTGGACGTGGAAGTACGGATCAATGGCAAGGTGGTGGCGCAGGGTCGGGTTCCGCGCTCCGCTCCACTCACCTTCACCGCGAACGATGCTTTCGACGTGGGGCGCGACAGTTATTCGCCGGTGTCGTTGGCTTATTTCGATCGAAAACCGTTCGCGTTCAACGGCAAGATCGACAGCCTGGATGTCCAGTACATGAAGTGATGCGTCGGCGTCTGGCCCATCGAACGGGACGACGATCATGATCGTCGCATCGCTCCAGGGCCGGCGTGTGGACGAACCAGAGGAGTGCGCATGAGCGACCTGTGGCCAAGCGACCGCGTCAACCGGCAGTTCGCCCGATGGGTACTGTCCGGCGTGCAGGTGCTGTTGATGGTTCTGATCACCCTTGGCCTACTGGATCTGGTGTACCTGCTGATCCGGGGGGTGTGGACCAAGTTCACATCGATCGCTTCGGTCGGCGAGCTCCAGCACGGGATGCAGCACGGATTCGCCGGAATCCTGCTCATCCTCATCGGGCTGGAACTGATCGAAACCGTGCGAGCCTACTTGCACGACCATCACGTGCGGCTCGAGATCGTCCTGATCGTCGCGATGATTGCCGTGGGCCGGCATATCCTCGAGATCGACCTGGCGGAAGCGGAGGGAATCACATTGATCGGCATTGCAGCGCTGACCCTGGCGCTGACGATCGGATTCTTCATTACACGCCAGCGCCCCATGTCGAGCGCTGGACCAGGCACTATCCACCAACCTGCAGATTCCACGGAGAAGTCCCAATGCACCTGAAAGTCCGGCTGGCGAGCATTCTCGCCGCAAACGTCGCGATGGGCGTTCCTCTAGCGTCAAGCGCTTCGGAAAACGGTGACTGGCAATGGATGGTGGAACCCTATGTCTGGGCCGCCAGCATCGGCACCGACATGCGGACCTTCAGTCCGCCCACCGAGGCCGGCAGCGATTCGTCGTTCTCCGACATCATCGAGAAGCTCGACGGTGTGTTCATGGGACGGGTCGAAGGACGCAACGAACGCTTCGGCGTATTCGCCGACTTCGTCTACCTGGGATTGGCGGACAGCAACCAGCACCGGCTCCTCGGCACGAGCACCGACCTCGACGCGCGTCTGCTTGACGCGGCCTTCTCCCTGCGCTTTGGCGGCGAACCCGACCGTGGCCTGGACCTGTACGGCGGGGTCCGCTATATCGATCTCGACCTGACTACGCGCTTCGTGCCCGACAATCCGGCTTTCTCGCCGCGCACGCTGGATGCAGGCAACAGCTACGTCGACTTCCTGCTGGGCGCCCGCTATGCATGGCCGTTGTCGGAGCGCTGGAACCTGACCCTGCGCGGCGACGCTTCGGCCGGCGATACCGACGGCACCTGGAGTGCCTCGATCATGACCGGCTACCGCACGGGCAACGGCGCGTGGCTGTTCGGCTACCGCTATATGGAGGCCGACTTCGGCAACCGGAACACCGATATCACGCTCGACCTGGCCGGGCCGGTGATCGGCTACGGGTTCCGGTTCTGAAGCCCATGGCGATGGCCGATTCCGCTTCCAGCCTGCCGCGGTCTTCGCCGTGAGTCCTATTCCCTGACGACGCACCGAAATCCGACGTGGCCCGTCGACGTATCCACCGGTTGCGCCATGCGCGCGGCTGGGCGATAGCGACGGCAGTAGCTGGGCGCGCATGCGTAAGATCCACCTTTGGTCACCCGGCGCGCGATCCGCGCGGCATCCCCGGGATCGATGCTCGCGTTCTGCTCGCCGCCACGCGGGTTGTCCAGGGTGCAACACGTCTTCTCGATCCGGGCATGCTCCTGGTACCAGTCGATGGTCCACTCCCACACGTTGCCGATCATGTCGTAAAGGCCATAGCCGTTGGCCGGGAAGGAACCGACCGGCGCAGTGAACCCGTACCCGTCAAGCTGCAGGTTTTCCCAGGGAAACTCGCCTTGCCATGTGTTGGCCATGTAACGGCCACCTGGAACGAGCTCGTCACCCCAAGCAAACTCCGCGTCGTCGTTGCCGCCCTTCGACGCGTACTCCCATTCGGCTTCGGTTGGCAGCTCTTTGCCTGTCCAGCGCGCATAGGCCTGGGCATCGGCGAAGGCGATGTGCACCACGGGATGTTCGTCCAGCCCCGCGAGCGAGCTGCCGGGTCCGCGCGGATGGCGCCAGTCCGCGCCGGCAACATACCGCCACCAGTTGTGGAGATTGCCCTTGTCGACCACGCCCCGCGGCGGCACCAGAACGACCGAGGAGGGAACCAGCAGCGCGGGGTCGGCACCCGGATAGTCCGCCGGGTCGGCCGGCGTTTCTGCGGCCGTGACATGCCCGGTCGCTGCGACGAACGCGGCGAACTGCCGGTTCGTGACCGCGTACCGGTCGATCCGGAACGGGTGCACCCGCACCTTGTGCGCGGGCTTCTCTTCCGGGTAATGGAGATCCGAGCCCATGGTGAATACGCCACCCGGCAGGCGCACCATGCCGGCAAAATCGGCTTCCAGTTCAACATCGACAGGCATGGTGCCTCCACTACCCGGCCCGCCGCATTGTCGGCGAAGGTCGGAATTCCATCGGTACCCGACCGGAGCCTCGCAGATGCTTGACTCTTCCGCAAGCAAGGCTCCTGCGGCTTCTGTTGCTTCGAAACAGCTGGAAATGACGCCCTTCCACAGGGAGCTCCACATGAAGAACGCGAATCCACCGGAAAACGATGGTTCGGGCCGCCCGGTGACCGGGCATGCCCGGCACGGGTTGCGGCATCAGACGACGATCGACTTGGGGCGGGCCTGCCGCGATACGCGGGATTCGATGATCCTGGCCGGACTCGATGAGCGGACGACACCATGACGCATCGGCAACGCAACGTTCCACGCCCATCGGCGTTACCGGCATCGACGATAATCACCGCATGAGCAACCGCATGCCGCTGCAAGGCACTTCCCCCACTCTTTCCAGATCGCTGTGGTCCGGCCGAGGCCTGGTGCTGGTCGGCATCGTGCTGTCCGCCTTCAACCTGCGTACCGCGGTCACCTCGTTGACGCCGCTGCTAGACGAACTGGGCCGCATCTTCGGTTTCGGCACGACCATGACCGGCGTGTTCGGGATGATGCCGACCGCCGCTTTCGCGCTGTTCGGCGCATTGACCCCGGGTATCGCCCACCGTATCGGCCTGGAACGCACCGCGCTGTTGTCCATGTTGCTGGCCACCGCCGGATTGCTGCTGCGTTCGGCCGCCAGCGGCACCACCGGCCTGCTGGTCGGTTCGGCGATCGCGCTGGCCGGCATGGGCATCGGCAACATCGTGCTGCCGCCGCTGGTGAAGCGCTATTTCGCCGACCGCGTGGGCACGGTCAGTACGCTGTACATCACCGTGCTGCAACTGGGCACCATCCTGCCAGCGCTGTTCGCGGTGCCGTTGGCGGCCGCTACCAACTGGCAGGTATCGCTGGGCTCGTGGGCCTTGTTCGCGATCGTGGCGACGCTGCCATGGGCGACGTTGCTGGTCGTCGAGCGCCGCCACGCGTCGCCGCTGGCGCAGGTCCACGACAGCGCAGTGGCGCCCGGCGACGAAGCGCCTGAACTGGCCGAGCCGGCCGTCGCCGGCCGCGTCTGGCGTTCACCCGTCGCGTGGGGCATGGCCCTGATGTTCGGCATGACCTCGCTGATCACCTATTCGATGTTCACCTGGTTGCCGAAACTGCTGGTCGAAGCCGGCGGAAGCCCCGCGCTGGGCGGCGCGATGGTGGCGCTGTTCTCGACGCTCGGATTGATCTCGGCGCTGACCATGCCGGCATTGGCGGTGCGAATGCGCAATCCATTCCTGATCGTGCTGGGTTGCTTCGTGTTCTATGCGCTGGCGTTCGCCGGGCTGCTGCTGGCACCGATGAAATGGCCGGTGCTCTGGGTGGCGCTGCTGGGCATGGGACCCAGCACGTTCCCGCTGGCGCTGACCCTGATCAACCTGCGCACGCGCACGCCGGGCGGCTCGGCCGCATTGTCGGGTTTCATGCAGGGCGTGGGCTATTCGCTGTCATGCCTGGGCCCACTGCTGTTCGGCCTGTTGCACGAATACAGCCACGGCTGGGGCATGCCCTTCGCCTTCCTCGGCCTGTGCGCGCTGGTTCTGCTGTTCGGCGGCTACCTGGCCAGCAAGCCGCGGATGCTGGAAGACAGCTGGTAGCTGCGGGAGAGGAGTGAGCGGGGGAGAGGCAAGACAACAAGCCTTTCGCTCACTTCTCACTACTCTCCGCTCACTCCTGCACCAACCGGCAGGTTGCGCGTCTGCCCCGTGCCGCGAACCACGAAACGTTCGACCGTGAGCGCTTCCAGCCCCATCGGGCCGTAAGCGTGCAGGCGCGTGGTGGAAATGCCGATTTCCGCGCCCAGGCCCAGCTCGCCGCCATCGGAGAATCGTGATGACGCGTTGACCATTAACACTGCCGAACGCAGCGACCGGACGAATTCTTCAGCATTGGCCTCGTCGCGCGTGGCGATGACCTCGGTGTGGTCGGAGCCGTATTGGCGGATGTGCGCGATGGCTTCGTCAAGGCCGTCGACCACGCGCACGGCGATCACCAGGTCGAGGAACTCGGCGGGATAATCCGCTTCCGTCGCCGGTACCGCTCCCTCCATCAAGGCGAGGCTGCTGGCGTCGCCGCGCAATTCCACCCCGAGTTCCGACAGCGCCGTGGCAGCTATCGGCAGGAAGCGTTCGGCGACCTCGGCATGGACCAGCAGGGTTTCCAGCGAGTTGCAGGCGCTGGGACGCGAGACCTTGCCATCGATCAACAAGCGCAAGGCCAGGTCGAGGTCGGCAGTGGCATCGACGAACAGGTGGCATACACCTTTGTAGTGCTTGATCACCGGCACCCGTGCGTGCTCGCCGACGAAACGGATCAGGCCTTCGCCACCGCGCGGAATAGCCAGGTCGACGATGTCGGTGAGCTGCAGCAATTCCAGCATGGTTTCGCGGCGCAGGTCTTCGACCAGGGTCAGGGCGGCTTCCGGCAGCCCGGCTTCGTGCAGCGCGCGCCTGAGGGAGGCGGCGATGGCGGTGTTCGAGTGGATGGCTTCGGAACCGCCGCGCAGGATCACCCCGTTGCCGGCCTTCAGGCACAGCGCCGCGGCATCGGCGGTGACGTTGGGCCGCGCCTCGTAGATCATCGCGATCACTCCCAACGGCACGCGCACGCGCTGGATGTCGATGCCGTTGGGGCGCGTGTCGCGCCGGGTGACCAGGCCGACCGGATCCGGAAGCCCGGCGACTTCGCGCAAGGCGTCGGCGATCGCGGCAAGCCGCGGCGGGTCGAGCCTGAGGCGGTCCAGCATTGCGCCGGTGATGCCTTTGCCTTCGGCGGCCGCCATGTCCTTCGCGTTCGCTGCAAGGATCGCGCCGGCATCCGTTTCCAGGCAAGCCGCCATCGCCCGCAGCAATGCGTTCTTCGCTTCGGTGGAAAGCTGCGCGATTCTTTGCGCGGCATCGCGGCACTGCAGGGCCTGTTGCTTGATACCGCTCATCGTTCCATTCCCGAAAGAGATCCCCTGCGAATGCATCACAACAACACCAGGTCATCGCGATGGATCACGTTCCCGCCATAGTTGTAGCCCAGCACCGCTTCGATGTCGCGCGAATGGCGACGGGCGATGCGGCGGATATCCACCGCCGAATACTGGCTGACCCCGCGGGCGATTCCACGGTCCCCCTGTTCATCGCGCAGCCGCACCTCGATCATGTCGCCACGCCGGAAATCCCCTTCGGCGGTCACCACTCCGCCCGGCAGCAGCGAGGCGCCTTTCTCGCCCATCGCCCGCGCCGCGCCGGCATCGACGATGATGCTTCCGGATTCCAGCGGCACGTTACGCAACCAGTACTTGCGTGCCGCGATGCGATTCTGCGCAGGACGGAAACGCGTGCCGCGCAGCTGGCTCTTGGCAAGAGCGCCCACCACGTCGGCGTCGGTACCGTTGAACAGGAAAGTCTCGATGCCAGCGGCCGCCGCCTTGGCCGCCGCCTCCAGTTTTGTGCGCATGCCGCCGGTACCGCTGCTGCTGCCGGCGTCGCCCGCCATGGCGAAGAACTCCGGAGTCAGCGCCTCCACCTCGTCGATTGGTCTTGCGCCGGCATGGGTACGCGGATTGGCGGTATGGAAACCATCGATATCGCTGGCGATGAACAAGGCATCGGCATCGACCAGTGCGGCGATCACCGCAGCCAGGTTGTCGTTGTCGCCCAGCTTGAGTTCATCGACGGAAACCGTGTCGTTTTCGTTGATGACCGGCAAGGCGCCCAGTGCCAGCAATTCGTTCAAGGTCGCACGCGCATTGAGATAGCGGCGGCGATTGCGCAGGTCGTCGTGGGTCAGCAGCACTTGTGCCACGGGACGATCGAACAGGCCCTGCCAGAGTCCTATCAGCTGTGCTTGCCCCAGCGCCGCCAGCGCCTGGCGCTCGGCCATGGCCGCGCCGCTCTCCGACTTGCGATGGATCACTGCACGTCCGGCAGCGACCGCCCCCGAGGAAACAATCACTACCTCGCGCCCGGCCGCCAGGCTGTCCGCAACGAATCGGGCGAGTCCCAATGC
>Ga0307414_10000346_pt1 | contig 26022 bp, 27 predicted proteins | sample DK1Ometagenome_FD_203804 | JGI IMG/M metagenome (GOLD analysis project Ga0307414, IMG submission 203804) | Maize rhizosphere microbial communities from greenhouse at UC Davis, California, United States - DK15-O-3 | ecosystem: Host-associated > Plants > Roots > Rhizosphere > Soil | place: USA... | reverse complement strand
AGAATCAGTGCAACCGACAAGACCTTGTCGGGTCCGCCGCCGATGCCGATAAGGGTGCCGACGACTGCCTGCATGACCTTGCCGCCGGTGCCGACGAACAACAGGGTCGCCGCAATGACGACTCCGCCCGCGATGATGTCGCGTTTGGCACCCTCGCTGCGATCATATGGCTTCGGCTCGGTCATAGCTGCTGACATATATATTCCCCACACACGCTGCCTTTTGGGCGCAGAGCGATGAAATTTGCGTTAAGCGGAGGGTCGCCCGCGCGCCTTGCCTTTGCGCGCCGATTTGTGTAGGGAGCCCGCGTTCGGACACATATTGCGTCCGGGCATATCGACTCCGCGACGGAAAAACTCTGTCCACGGATAACGCTGGTTGGCGAGGTTTCGCTCACCGGCGTCTTTTGCGTTGCGGGGCGAGGAAGGGATTTGAAGGCGCCATGTTCGACAATCTGAGCACCCGCCTGGGCGATGTTTTCGGGAAGCTCCGCGGTCGCGGCGCGCTGACCGAGGATGATGTGCGCGCCGCGATGCGCGAAGTGCGAATCGCCCTGCTGGAGGCTGACGTTGCGCTGCCCGTCGTGCGCAGCTTCGTCGATCAGGTCACCGAGCTCGCCATCGGCCAGAATGTCCTGCGCTCGGTCACCCCGGGGCAGCAGGTCGTCAAGATCGTCAGCGACGCGCTGACCGAAATGCTCGGCTCCGAAACCGCCGAGCTCGATCTGAACGTCGCCCCGCCCGCCGTCATCATGATGGTCGGTCTGCAGGGTTCGGGTAAAACCACGACGACCGCAAAGATCGCGAAGCGGCTCAAGGAAAAAGAACGCAAGAAGGTGCTGATGGCGTCGCTCGACGTCAATCGCCCCGCCGCGCAGGAACAGCTAGCCGTCCTCGGCACCCAGATTGACGTCGCGACCTTGCCGATTATCGCGGGCCAGCAGCCGGTCGAAATCGCCCAGCGTGCGATGCAGGCGGCAAAGCTGCAGGGCTATGATGTCCTGATGCTCGACACCGCGGGCCGTCTCCACGTCGACCAGCAACTGATGGACGAGATGCAGGCGGTGTCGCGCACCGCCAATCCCGCCGAAACCCTGCTCGTCGTCGATAGTCTGACGGGTCAGGACGCGGTGCAGGTCGCACAGCGCTTCACCGATCAGGTGCCGCTCACCGGCGTCGTGCTCACCCGCATGGACGGCGACGCGCGCGGCGGCGCTGCGCTCTCGATGCGCGCCGTCACCGGCAAGCCGATCAAGTTCGCGGGCACGGGCGAAAAGCTGGGCGAGCTTGAACTTTTTCAGCCGTCGCGCATCGCCGGCCGCATTCTCGGCATGGGCGACGTCGTCAGCCTCGTCGAACGCGCCGCCGAAACGATCCAGGCCGAAGAGGCCGAGGCGATGGCGGCGAAGATGGCCAAGGGCATCTTCGACCTCAACGATCTCCGCACCCAATTGAACCAGATGCGCCGCATGGGCGGCCTCGGCGCGCTTGCCGGCATGATCCCGGGGATCAAGAAGGCGCAGGCGCAGATGGCGGCGGGCGCCGCCGACGACAAGATGCTCATCCATTTCGACGCGATCATGGGGTCGATGACCCCCAAGGAGCGCGCGAAGCCCGAAATCCTGACCGCGAAGCGCAAGATCCGCATCGCCAACGGTTCGGGCACGACGGTGCAGCAGGTCAACCGGGTGCTGAAAATGCATCAGGAAATGGCCGGCGCGATGAAGAAGATCCGCAAGATGGGCGGGCTCAAGGGGCTCGGCGCGCTGTTCGGCAAGGGCGGCGGGATTCCCGGTATGGGCGGCGGCGGTGCGGGTGGCCTTGGCGGGCTTCCCGGCCTGGGCGGTGGTGGCGGCATTCCGCCCGAACTCGCCAACCTTATGAATAAAAAGAAATAATTCGACTGAACTTCCAAACTTTAAAACTGAAGGAAAATATCATGGCAACCTCCATTCGCCTCGCACGCGGCGGTTCGAAAAAACGTCCCTATTACAAGATCGTCGTCGCCGATTCGCGCAGCCCGCGCGATGGCCGCTTCATCGAGCGTATCGGCAGCTACAACCCGCTGCTCGCCAAGGATAATCCCGAGCGTATCAAGCTCGACGCCGATCGTGCGAAGCATTGGGTCTCGGTTGGCGCGCAGCCGACCGACCGCGTCGCCCGCTTCCTCGACGCTGCTGGCGTCCTCGAGCGCACCGCGCGTAACAACCCGAACAAGGCTGTCCCGGGCGAAAAGGCCAAGGAACGCGCCGAAGAAAAGGCTCAGAAGATTGCTGACGCTGCAGAAGCTGCTGCTGCTGCCGCCGCCGCTCCGGCGCCGGAACCCGAAGTGGTTGAAGAAGCTGCTGCTCCCGAAGCCGCTGAATCGGATGCAACCGGTTCGGTGAAGAGCGAAGAAACCGCTGAAGCCGTTGCCGACGCCGTGGCTGAAGAAGTCCCCGCCGACGCAACCCCCGCCGACGCGACCGCGATCGCCGAGGAAGTCGCCGAAGGCGGCCCGGCTGCTGAAGCTGGCGAAGAAAAGGCCGAGGGCTAAGCCTTGGTCGACGCGTCGCGCCCCGTCACCCTCGCCGCCATCGCTGGTGCACACGGGGTACGGGGCGAGGTGCGCCTCAAATTATTCGGCGAAGGCGCGGAGTCTCTCCGCGCCTTTTCCGTTTTCGACGCGGGGGCAAGCAAACTGACGCTCAAATCGGTGCGTCCGGCAAATCAGGGCGCGGTTGCGACCTTTGCCGAAGTCACCGACCGCAGCGCCGCGGAGGCGCTTCGCGGCACGTTGCTGACCGTCCCGCGTTCGGCGCTGCCGCCGCTCGGCGAAGGCGAATATTATCATCACGACCTGCTGGGCCTGCCGTGCGTTTCGACCGATGGCGAAGCGGTGGGCGAAGTCGTCGCGATCGATAATTTCGGTGCGGGCGACATCCTCGAAATCCAGCGCCCGAACGGCAAGCGTTTCATGGTGCCGATGAATGCCAACGCCGTTCCCGAATGGGGCGAGCAGGTGGTGGTCAACGCCGCCTTTGTTGCCGAGGCCTGACCGCGCTGATAGCGTCGCCCCGATCGTTAAAGGGGAATGGCATGCGCTGGAAATCGGGATTGGCTTTTGCGTTGCTGTCGGCGGCTCCGCTTCCGGTGCTGGCGCAGGATGACGCGCCCAAAAGCCTCGACCAGCTTGCTCCCGAAATCGACGCGCTGTTCGCGAAATTCCAGGCCGACGCGCATGTCCCCGGCATGGTTTACGGCATCGTCAAGGACGGCAAGCTTGCCTATGTAAAGGGCGTCGGCGTTCAGGATCTGACCGCCAAACGCCCCGTCACCGCCGACAGTCTGTTCCGCATCGCGTCGATGACCAAAGCGTTCACCGCCTTGTCGATTCTGAACCTGCGCGACGAGGGCAAGCTGCGCCTCGACGATCTGGCCGAGCAATATGTGCCCGAGATGAAGGGCTGGACCTATCCGACCAGCGACAGTCCGCGCATCCGGGTGCGCGATTTGCTCCAGCATGTCGGCGGTCTCGTCACCGACGATCCATGGGGCGACCGGCAACAGGTGTTGCCGCATGAAGATTTCGCCCGGATGATCGCGACGGGTGTGCCGTTCAGCCGCGTGCCGCAGAGTCAGCACGAATATTCGAACTTCGGCTACGCGCTGCTCGGCCGGATCGTCACCGCGGCGTCGGGCATGGCCTATACTGCCTATGTCCAGAAGACGATCCTGACCCCGCTTGGCATGACGAGCAGCGGCTTCGATGCGCCGAACGCGCCCAAGGCGCGCTATGCGCTTGGCTATCGCTGGGAGAATGAGCGCTGGTCCCCCGAACCCGAGATGATCGATGGCGCGTTCAACGCGATGGGCGGGCTGCAGGTAAGCGCCAATGACTATGCCAAATGGGTCGCCTTCCTGCTGTCGGCCTGGCCGCCGCGCGACGATGCCGACACCGGACCGGTGAAGCGCGCGACGGTGCGCGAAATGGCGCAGGGCCTCAATTTCATGTCGGTGGCGAACCGCACCGGCGCGAGTGGCCCGACGGCGTGCAAGCAGGCTGCTGCCTATGGCATGGGCTGGCGCGTCGCGCAGGATTGCGACCTTGGCCTGACGCTCGCGCACGGCGGCGGCTATCCGGGCTATGGCAGCCATGTGATGCTGATGCCCGATCATGGTGTCGGGGTGTTCGCGCTGTCGAACCGCACCTATGCCGGGCCGTCGTCGCCGGCGTGGGACACTGCGGTTGCGCTGGACAAGGCGGGGCTGCTTGAGGCGCGCGCCGTGCCGGTGTCGCCTGCGATCGCCGATGCCTATGCGGCGGCAAGGGCAGCTTATGCTGCGGGCGACCTCGGCCCGCTGCGGGGCAAGCTCGCGATGAACTTCCTGCTCGACCGCTCGGCCGAAAACTGGGCGGCGGAATTTTCAAGGCTCAAGGCGGAGGTTGGCGCCTGTCCCGCGGCCGAGCCGCTTGCACCGACGGGCGCGATGTCGGCCGCTTTCCGTCTCGATTGCGAAAAAGGGAAACTCGACGGGGTGCTGTTGCTGGCCCCGACGACGCCAGCAACCATTCAGGCCCTGCGCCTGCGCGTCGTGCCGCCTGAAAACCGATAAGGTTTACGGGGTGAGGCCCTGTGCAAGGAGCGGCCTCACCCCGTTTTCCTGCCGAACCCAGGTTTCTTCATCAACCCGGGGGCCGGATATTATCGCGCCCGCCGGGGCGCCGCGCCGCAACGCGCCGCGATCCGGGTGAAGGCGCTGTCTTCGCCCGGCGCGCTGGGCAGGGCGATCCATTCGCCGAGGCGACGGAAGGGGGTGGCGAGCCAATGGAGGCCGCGGGTGATATCGGCGCTGAAATGGTCATGACCCTCATTCCAGGCGCGCATGAAATGCTCGTCTTTCATCGTTCATCTCCTTTCGCTTGATGGGGAGAATATGCACGCACCCGCGCCAGGCGGCCAACAAAAGCCGTAGATCATATCATAAGCTGAACTTATAAGACTGTATGCTCAGGCTGCCGCCCCTTGCTGCCATACGGACCTTCGAAGCCGCCGGTCGTCTGGAGAATTTCTCGCGCGCGGCCGAGGAACTGGGGCTGACGCAGGCGGCGGTCAGTTATCAGATCCGCCAATTGGAAGATCGTCTCGGCCGCGCGCTCTTCGTGCGCGAAAAGGGCCGCGTTCGGCTGTCCGAAACCGGACAGCGCCTGCTCCCGGCGATCAGCAATGCCTTTGCGACCATGGCCGATGCCTTTGGCGCGCTCAGCAATGATGATGCCGATGTGTTGACGATCAATGCGGCGATCACCTTTGGCGGCACCTGGCTCAGCGCGCGCATCGGGCGTTTTCAGCTGGCCTATCCCGATCTTGCGGTGCGGCTGTTGATGTCGAACGATCTGGTCGATTTCGATTCCAGCAATGTCGATGTCGCGATCCGCACCGGCGGCGGTCTGTGGCCGGGCCTGCGCAGCGATTTCCTGTTCCGCAGCTATGTGACGCCGCTTTGTTCGCCGATGTTCCGCGACGCCCATGCGATCGCGGCGCCCGAGGATTTGCTGCGCGTCGAGCGGCTGGCGCCCAATGATCCGTGGTGGGCGGGATGGTTCGCCGAGGCGGGAATCGGCACACCGCCCGCGCCGCGCCGCGGGGTCGAACTCGACAGCCAGCTTCAGGAATCGACCGCAGTGCAGGGCGGCTTCGGTATCGCGCTGATGACCCCGCTTTACTGGCAGGTCGAGCTCGACAGCGGGCGGCTCGTGCGGCCGTTCGACACTATCTATCAGCCCGGAACCGGCAACTATCTCGTCCACCGCGACAACCGCGTCGGGGTGCGCAAGATCGAGCGGTTTCGCGAATGGCTGCACGCGGAGATGGAGAAGGATCGCCACTTGCTTCCCGACGAGCTATGGGAGCCGCTATCATGACCTTCACCGCTGTTCCCCTCACCCTGTATCCCGACATGTTCCCCGGTCCGTTGGGGCACAGCATGGCGGGGCGTGCGCTCGAAAGTGGGACGTGGAATTGCGCCCCGGTGCAGATCCGCGATTTCGCGACGGACAAGCACCGCACCGTCGACGATACGCCTGCGGGCGGCGGCGCGGGAATGGTGCTGAAGGCCGATGTGCTCGCCGCCGCGGTCGACCATGCCAGCTCCGCGCATCCGGGCCTTCCGATACTGGCGATGACGCCGCGCGGCGCCCCGATTACACAAGCGCGTGTGCGGAGCCTTTCCGCCGGCCCCGGCGCGATCATCCTGTGCGGCCGCTTCGAAGGCTTTGACGAACGCATTTTCGAGGCGCGCGACATCGAACAAGTGTCGATGGGCGACATCATCCTGTCGGGCGGCGAGATGGGGGCGCTGTTGCTGCTCGACGCTTGCATTCGGCTGCTTCCCGGCGTAATGGGCGCGGCTTCTAGTGGTGACGACGAATCGTTCGAAAACGGTTTGCTCGAATATCCGCATTATACCCGACCCGTGAACTGGGAAGGGCGCACGATCCCCGAAGTGCTGCGATCGGGGGATCATGCGAAGATCGCGGCCTGGCGGAAACAACAGGCACAAGATCATACACGGTTACGCAGGCCGGACCTTTGGGAGCGTCATATCGATGCTCGGGCCCGACCTGCCTCTGGCGCGCGGCGAAAAGAAAAGGACTAGAGGACATGAACCTCATCCAGACGATCGAAGCCGAAGAAATTGCCAAGGCTGGCAAGACGATCCCCGAAGTCCGCCCCGGCGATACGCTGAAGGTCGGCGTGAAGGTCGTCGAAGGCGAACGCACCCGCGTGCAGAATTTCGAAGGCGTGTGCATCGCACGCTCGAACAAGGGCATGGGCTCCAACTTCACCGTGCGCAAAATGTCGTTCGGCGAAGGCGTCGAGCGCGTTTTCCCGCTCTATTCGCCCAACATCGATTCGATTACCGTCGTCCGTAAGGGCGCTGTCCGTCGTGCGAAGCTTTACTATCTGCGTGGTCGCACTGGTAAATCGGCACGTATTGCGGAGCGCCGCGACAACCGGTCGGAAGCCAAGAGCTAAGGCTAAGGAGAGCTACTCTCCCCCAAAGCCGAAACAGCTTTCCAAAACGACCGGTTCCGCCAACAGGCAGAGCCGGTCGTTTTCTTGTGGGCAAAGCAAATCATGCATCAGCGAGTGCCATTTCAGCCGACACGGCGCGCCTTCATCGGCGCCGCATTGGCGTTTGGCATTTCGGGCACGGCGATGGCGGCAACCGGCGCGCAGCGGTTGGTTGCGGCGGCGCGGCGGCAGGTCGGCGTCACGCTGACCTATGATCCGGCCTATAGCGTGCTGGCGTTTCCGGGTGGCGATGTCGACCGGAGCAAGGGTGTGTGCACCGACGTCCTGATCCGCGCCTATCGCGATGCGATGGGCGCCGACCTTCAGGCGCTTGTAAATGCCGACATGCGCGCCAATTTTGGGGCCTATCCGAAAAACTGGGGGCTGCGCCGCCCCGATCGCAACATCGACCACCGGCGGGTGCCCAATCTGGCGGCCTACTGGAAGCGGCAGGGGGCGGCACTGCCCGTCACCGCCGAGGCCGCCGACTGGCGTCCGGGCGATGTCTTTACCTCACTGATCGGGGGACGCCTGCCGCATACGGGCATTGTGTCCGACCGCAAGACTGCCGCCGGCGTGCCGCTCGTCATCCACAATATCGGGGCGGGTGCGCGCGAAGAAGACGCCTTGTTCGACCATAGACTGACCGGCCATTTTCGCTGGAAGGTCTGATCTTCGTTTTTCAATCACGGTTATTACGTTGAGGAGTGAGTAAATGGGTTATCGTATCGTTGTCGCCGGAGCCACGGGCAATGTCGGGCGCGAAGTGCTCGCCATTCTCGCCGAGCGCGAATTCCCGATCGACGAACTGGCCGTTGTCGCCTCGTCGCGCAGCCAGGGACTCGACGTCGAAATCGGCGACACCGGTCGGACCGTGAAATGCCAGAACATCGACAATTTCGACTGGGCGGGCTGGGACATGGCGATTTTCGCGATCGGCAGCGACGCGACCAAGGTTCACGCGCCGAAAGCCGCCGCCGCAGGCTGCGTCGTGATCGACAACTCGTCGCTCTATCGCATGGACCCCGACGTGCCGCTGATCGTGCCCGAAGTGAACCCCGACGCGATCGACGATTATACGAAGCGCAACATCATCGCGAACCCCAATTGCTCGACCGCACAGATGGTCGTCGCGCTGAAGCCGCTGCACGACGCCGCGAAGATCACGCGCGTCGTCGTCTCGACCTATCAGTCGGTTTCGGGCGCGGGCAAGGCGGGCATGGACGAACTGTGGAACCAGACGCGCCAGATCTTCGTCGGCGACGAGAAGGATGTGCAGAAGTTCACCAAGCAGATCGCCTTCAACGTCATCCCGCACATCGACAGCTTCCTCGACGACGGCTCGACCAAGGAAGAATGGAAGATGGTCGCCGAGACCAAGAAGATCCTCGATCCCAAGATTAAGGTCACCGCGACCTGCGTCCGCGTGCCGGTCTTCGTCGGCCATTCGGAAGCGATCAACATCGAAATGGAAAAGGAACTCTCGGCCGAGGATGCGCAGAAGATTCTGCGCGAAGCGCCGGGCGTGATGCTCGTCGACAAGCGTGAGGACGGTGGATACATCACCCCCGTCGAATGTGTCGGCGACTATGCGACCTTCGTGTCGCGCGTCCGCGACGACAGCACGGTCGACAACGGCTTGAACCTGTGGTGCGTCAGCGACAATCTGCGCAAGGGCGCGGCGCTGAACGCGGTGCAGATCGCCGAACTGCTCGGCCGCCGCCACCTGAAGAAGGGCTGATCCTGTGGCGCGGCGGACGATGATATTCGCAGGGATGCTCGCGTTGGCGGCGTCCGGTATCCCGTCCGCCGCAGCCGAAAGCCCGCCGGCGCAATTGTCCGGCGATCTCGCAGTCGTTCCCGAAGACATTCTCGGCACCTGGAAAATGGTCGGCGAGAAATGCGAGGAAGGCGAAACCCCCGGCACCAAACAAGTGGACGCGCTCATCCGCTTCGAACCGGACTTTCGCTATGAACTCACGGTCGAAGGCTGGACATCGCGCGGACGCTATCGCGTCGAACAGATGCGCGATTTGCCGCTGACGATCCAGCTCGCCGATGTCCTGTACGAATTTGATCTCGTGGACGGCCGTCTCGAAAACTGGAGCGAGGGCGAAGCGGTTTTCCTGTGCGGCCGGATTTTCGAGCGGGCGAACGAATGAGCCCCGGGCCGACGCGTTTTACCCATGCCCTCTGCCGTGCGCCCGCGCCGTCGGCGGTCCATGGCATCCGCGCCGACGGCGGCCCCGACCCCGATTTCAACGGTCTTGTTGCCGAACACACCGCCTACGTCGCGACGCTTCGCGAATTCGGCCTTGCAGTCGAAGTCCTCCCGCCGCTTGATGACTTCCCCGACGCGCTGTTCACCGAAGATGTTGCGCTGACCTTCCCCGAAGGCGCGATCTTGCTCCGTCCGGGCGCGCCAACGCGCGCGGGCGAGGTCGAGCATATGCGCGAGCCGCTCGCCGCGCTTCACCCGCGCCTGGTCGAAATGACCGGCCCCGGCTATGCCGATGGCGGCGACGTGCTGCGCCTCGCCGACCGGGTGCTCATCGGCCTGTCGGCGCGGACCGACCGCACCGGCGCCGGGGAGCTCGCGGAGCGGCTGGCCGAACTCGGCTACCGCGCCGAGATCGCCGAGACGCCGCCCGGCGTCCTCCATTTCAAGACCGGCTGCGGGCTGATCGACGACGGCACAATCCTGACCGTCCCCGCGCTCGCCGATTGTCCGCAATTTGAAGGGCTGGAGGTTGTGACGACCCCGCCCGGCGAAGAGGCTGCGGCCAATATATTGCGCATCGGCGATACTGTTCTTGTCGGCGACCGCTGGACCGCGACGCACGCGCTGCTTGGCGCACGCGGCATCGCATTCCGGCCGCTGCCGACCCGGCAGATCGCGCATATCGATGCGGGGCTCAGTTGCATGTCGCTGCGCTGGTGAGCGCTGCGCGAAACCGTCCCCAATTCCCAAACCGCCCATAATTTCCGTTCGTGTCGAGCCCTTCGACTGCCCGCAGGGCGGGCGCTCAGGATAAACTTCAGCCTTTGGCTGAAGTCGAGACACCGTGAGGGGGAGCGCTGACGATAGGCATCTCGACTTCGCTCGATGCGAACGGGTAGGGGAGGGCGAATGACCGCAACCATTTCTTCTATTCCGCCCGCGCAGCGCCGCCTGACCGGCCTGCTCCTCATCTTGCTGCTCCTCGCGCAGATCGAACAGCCCTATCCCGAGGTTGCGCTGCTCCAGCATCTCCCGACGATGCTGCTGATCGTGGCTTCGCCCTGGTTGCTGCGCCGCTGGCCGCTCTCGACCGCTTCGGTCGCCTGCATTGTCCTTTTCATGGCGCTCCACACGCTCGGCGGGCGCTATGCCTATAGCAATGTCCCTTATGATGACTGGGCGCGGGCGCTGACCGGCACGAGCCTGTCCGACCTCTTCGGCTGGAACCGTAACCATTATGACCGGCTCGTTCATTTCGCCTTTGGCGCGCTGTCGGTGATCCCGGTGGCCGAGGTCGTGCGGCGTTGGGGCGGGCTGGGGACGCGCGGCGCGGCGCTGGCGGTGCTCGGTTGGGTGCTCGCCATTTCGGCGCTGTATGAAATCTTCGAATGGTTGCTGACCATCGCCGCGGCGGGCGAGACCGCCGACCGCTATAATGGGCAACAGGGCGATATCTGGGACGCGCAAAAGGATATGGCGCTCGCGACATTGGGTGCCATAATGGCGCTGGTTCTGACACGGAGACGATCATGATCACCGGTGGCTGCCGCTGCGGACAACTGCGCTATCGCTTCGAGCAGGATGGGCCGCTCCTCAACTATTGCTGCCATTGTCTCGATTGCCAGAAATCGACGGCGAGCGCCTTCGCCGACCAGCTCATCGTGGCGACCGATGCGCTGACACTGGAGGGACGGAGCGTGACGTTTTCCACCGAGCGTCCATCGGGCGGGGTTACCACCAATCAGCACTGTCCCGACTGCTTCAGCCGCGTGTGCAATGCCAACAGCGTCTATCCCGAGATGACGATCGTCCGTGCGGGCACGCTTGACGATCCGTCAGAGCTTGAGCCCTTCGCGCATATCTGGGTGAAACGGAAACGCGGCTGGATCGCCATCGCCGAAGATGTGCCGACCTTCGATGAAAGCCCCGATCCGATGGAGTTTATGCGTTTCGCAATGGAACGCCAGTCGCAGTAAATCTTCCGTGCTGAGCCTTTAATGCCCCATGTCGGCCGCCGACGCCTGCGGTGCGCCGGGCTTGGGCGGCCTGAGCAGAATGACCAGCGGGATCGAGGCCAGCGTGACCCACATCATGGCCCAGAAATTGTCGAGATAGGCGATCATCGCGGCCTGTCGGTTGATCTCGGCATTGAGCATCGCCATCAGCGTGTCGCCCGCGACGCCAAAGCGGTCGGCGGTCGACGGATCGATCAGGCTGATCGAACTGTTGGTGACGTGCGACGCCAGATCCTGATGGCTCGTCTGGGTGTTCGACCCGAGCAGGGTCGTCACGACCGAAATGCCGACCGATGCGCCGATGCTGCGGAACAGGTTGAGCAGGCTCGCCCCGTCGGTACGATATTGCGGCGGGATGGTGGCGAAGGCCATGGTATTGAGCGGGATGAAGATCAGGCCCATGCCGATGCCCTGTACCAGCCCGCTGATGACGACCGGCTGCATTCCCATTGCGAGCGACCAGTGGCTCATCTGCCATAGCGAATAGCCGGCGATGGCCAGCCCGGTGCTGACCAGCCAGCGCGCATCGATCTTGCCCAGCAATTGCCCGGCGACCGCCATGCTGAAGAGGATGCCGACGCCGCGTACCGCGAGGGCCCAGCCGGTATCGATGACCGGCCAGCCGAACAGGCGTTGCAACATGGGGGGCAGCAGCGCCATCGAGGCGAACATGACGAGGCCGACGACGATCATGAACCCCATTGCGGTGACGAGGTTGCGGTCGGCCAGCATCTTGCGGCTGAACAGCGGCGCGCGGGCGGTGAACATATGGATGACGAACATCCACAGACAGGCGACCGCGACGCCAAGTTCGATCCATATCTCGATGCTGTTGAACCAGTCCTCATGCGCTCCGCGATCGAGCATCAGCTGGAGCGCGGCGAGCCCCAGCGCGAGCATGGAAAATCCGAACAGGTCGAATTTGCGGTCGGTCTTTTTGGTCGCGGGCAGCAGCGCCCACATCATCGCCAGGGTGATGATCCCGACCGGCAGATTGACGTAAAAGACCCAGCGCCAATTGACCGATTCGGTCAGCCAGCCGCCGAATATGGGGCCGAGGATCGGCCCGATCATGATTCCCATGCCCCAGATCGACATGGCGCGCGCGTGACGTTCGGGCGGGTTGATGTCGAGCATCACCGACTGGCTGAGCGGGCCGATGAAGGCGGCGCAAATGCCCTGAACAAAGCGAAAGGCGACCATTTCTTCCAGCGTCTGTGCGGCGCCGCAAGCCATCGACGCGAGGATGAAGCCGAAGACGGCGGCGAGGAACAATTGGCGGCGGCCGATGCGGTCGGCGAGCCAGCCGGTGATCGGCATCGCGATCGCGCTGGCGATGATATAGCTTGTCAGCACCCAGTTCACCGTCTCGCTCGTCGCTCCGAGCGAGGATTGCATGTGGGGGATGGCGACATTGGCGATCGTCGTGTCGAGGATCTGCATGATCGACGCGCCCATGACGGCGACGGTCAACAGGCCGCGATAGCGCACACGTTCGTGCAGCGGGATGCTGTCGTCGCCGGGCAGCGCCGTGGTGGGCGACCGTCGGGGAAGGGCGCGGCTTGCCATGGCTAGCGCAGCGCGTCCGTCACCCGAAGGAGAACAGGGGCCGGCACCCGATTACTTCGTGAACACGGTGACGTCGGCCGACAGGCCGGCGATCATGTCGCGTGCGGGCTTTTCGTCCAGGGCGATGCGCACCGGCACGCGCTGGGTCACCTTGACCCAGTTGCCGGTCGCGTTCTGCGCAGGCAGTACCGAAAATTCGCTGCCGGTGCCGGCGCCGATGGTCAGCACATGGCCGCGTATCTTCAACCCCGGATAGGCATCGAAGCTGATTTCCGCGCGCTGGCCGACGCGCATCTCGGCAAGGTCGGTTTCCTTGAAATTGGCCTCGACCCATGGATGCCCGGTATCGACGAGCGTGACCGCAGGCAGGCCCGCGACCATCATCTGGCCAAGCTGCAGCCGGTCCGACTGGGCGACGCGTCCCGCGCTGGGCGCGCGCACTTCGGTCCGGCCCAGATTGACCTCGGCCTGTGAACGCTGGACGCGCGCCGCTTCGACCTGCGGGTTGACGCCGCTCGACGGCCCGGCGGCGAGCTTGGTCCGCGCCTCGGCGGCGGCGGCTTCCGCCTGACGCACGCGCTCGCGCGCCTGCGTTACCGCATGGCGCGACGCGTCATAGGCCGTCCTGGTGGTGAAGCCCTTTTCCATCAGCGCCGCCTGACGCTCGAAATTGACCTGCGCAAAGGCCACATCCTCACGCGCGGCGGCGATGTCGACATTCGACGTGCGCGCGCTCGCCGACAGATTGCCGACTTCGACCTCGGCGGCATCGATCGCTGCGGTCGCCTGCGCGACCGTCAGCGCATAGGGTTCGCCGTCGATCCGGAACAACAATTGCCCGGCCGCGACCTGCTGCCCGTCGCGCACCGCGACTTCGGTGATGCGCCCGCCGACTTCGGCCGCCACCGACACCTTGTCCATCTGGACATAGGCATTGTCGGTCGACACCGATCCGCCGCTGGTGAGCCACCAGCCGGCGCCCGCCGCGACGAGCGCCAGCGGCACGCCGAACATCAACAGCCGCGTGCGCCATTTGGGCGCTTCCTTCGCCTCCGTCCCGGCCTCCGAGCGCGCGGGCACGGGGTCGGGCCGGGCGATCGCGGCGGTGGGTTCGGACAGCGCTTCGGCCTTGGGCCGGGTGGGGGCGATAGGGTCGGTCATTGGCTTTCTTTCACGCACGCGCGGCGGGACAGGTTGGAACGGACGCGCTCGACGAGCGCGATCAGTTGGTCGCGCTCGTCCTCGGACAAGCCCTCGGCGGCTTCATCGGTAAGCGTTTCGGCGATCTCGCGTATGCCGCTCAGCAATTCATTGGCGCGCGGCGTCAGGTGGAGCCGCCAGGCGCGGCGATCGGCAGGGTCGGCACGGCGTTCGACCAGCCCGGCCTCGGCCAGCCGGTCGATCATCCGCGACAGTGTGATCGGTTCCACCTCGATCAGCTCGGCCAGCGGTCCCTGGCGAATCCCTTCGTGGCGGCGCAGATAGGTAATCAACCGCCATTGCAGCGCGGTAATCCCGCTGTCGCGGGTACGCGCGTTGAAGGCGCGGCGGTATAGCCGCGCCGTGTCGTTCAGCAGGAAACCGATCGTTTCAGTCATAGCGTGCGACATAATAGCAACTGCTACTATGTTCAATCCCGGATTTGCTGCACCTGCGAAATGATCCGTCTTGGTGCTAAATTCGTGCACAAAGCTTGCGCTGCCGTCGGTCTTTTTGGCATGGATAGTGTCATGAGTCTTGCTGCCGACCTTTTCTGGTCCTTTCGCTCGCCCTATTCCTATCTCGCGGTCGGCCGCTATCGCGCGCTGGCGGCAAGTCATGATGTGACGATCAACCTGCGGCCGGTCTATCCGCTCGCGATCCGGCAGCCCGATTTCTTCGAGCGCGCCCATCCGAACTGGCTGAGCTATACGATGCGCGACATGATCCGCGTCGCACAGTTTCACGGCATTCCCTTCGGCCCGCCGCGTCCCGACCCGATCGTCCAGAATATCGCGACGCGCCAGATCTCCGCCGAACAGCCCTATATTTATCGCCTCACCCGGCTCGGGCAGGCGGCATCGCGGCGGGGCAAGAGTCTCGCCTTTGCGCATGAGGTCGGCCAGTTGATATGGGGCGGGGCACAGGACTGGCATTTGGGCGATCATCTGGCCGACGCGGCACGCCGCGCCGGGCTCGATCTTGCCGAACTCGATGCCGAGGCGCTAAGCGACGCCGAGGCGCTCGATACCGAAATCGCCGCGAACCAGGTTGCGCTCGAAATCGCGGGCCACTGGGGCGTGCCGACTCTGGTGTTTGAGGGCGAACCTTTTTTCGGACAGGACCGGATCGAGATGGCGAAGTGGCGCATGGAACAAAAGGGCCTGAGGCCGCGATGAGCGACGTGCAGTTTTTCGAGGCGCGCGACGGCGTGCGCTTGGCATGGCGCGAGCTGGGCGAAGGGCGCCCGCTGTTGCTGCTCCACGGCCTGTTTTCGAACGCCCAGGTCAACTGGATCAAATTTGGCACCGCAGCGCGGATCGCGGCCGAGGGCTATCGCGTGATCATGCCCGACCTACGCGTTCACGGTGACAGCGAAGCGCCGCACGAGGAGGAATATTATCCCGCCGACGTGCTCGTCCGCGACCTCGAAGACCTGATCGCGCATCTGGGACTCGACGATTTCGACCTCGGCGGCTTTTCGCTCGGCGCGCGGACCAGCGTGCGCGCGGTCGTCGCGGGGGTGAAGCCGCGCCGGCTGATCCTTGGCGGAATGGGTCTCGCGGGGCTGGCCGGCTGGGCGAAGCGCGGACAGTTCTTCAAGCGCGTCATCGCCGAATATGAAAGCGCGAAGCGCGGTGACGACACCTGGCTGTCGATCCAGTTCATGAAGACGATGAAGGTCGACCGCATCGCCGCGGGCCATTTGCTCGACAGCTTTACCGACACTCCGCCCGAAGCTTTGGCCGCGCTGACCATGCCGGTGCTCGTCGTATGCGGCGAACAGGATCAGGACAATGGATCGGCGCCCGAACTGGTCGCGGCATTGGCCGATGCGCAGCTCGCGACGATCCCGGGTACGCATATGTCGAGCGTGACCCAGCCCGAGTTGGGTGAAGCGATCGCGACCTTTCTGACGGCTTGACCGGGCCGCGGGCGCGGTCCAAATTCACGCCATCGCGCCACAGAGCGCAATCAATATGTCAGAGGACGCACTCCATGAAGACGATGATTTCCTGCCTGTCGCTTGCGACGGCGCTTGCGCTCGCCGGCCCCGCCGTGGCTGCGGAAAAGAAGAAGGAAGCGCCCGCCGCGACCAAGACCGCGGCGCCGACCGCCGCCGATGCCGACGCGTTCATCGCGGCGGTCGAGAAGGATTTGTTCGACTATACGGTCGAGGCGAGCCAGGTGAACTGGGTCAACAGCACCTATCTGACCGAGGATACCGACGCGATGGCGGCGCGGATCAACGCGGTCGGCACCGAAAAGTCGGTCCAATATGCGATTGAGGCGGCCAAATATTCCGGTGTCGCCGGGCTGAGCGCGGACACGAAGCGCAAGCTCGACATTTTGCGCACCGGGCTGGTCCTGCCCGCGCCGACCACCCCCGGCGCCGCGACCGAACTTAACCAGATCGCGACCGACCTGCAGTCGCAATATGGCAAGGGTCGCGGGACGCTGAACGGCAAGGAAATCTCAGGCTCCGACATCGAAGAGCAGATGGGCAATGTCGAGCGCACCCCCGCCGAACTCGCCGAAATGTGGACGAGCTGGCACGATAATGTCGGCGCGCCGATGAAGGATGATTATGCCAAGCTGGTCGGCATCGCGAACGCCGGCGCGAAGGAACTGGGTTTTGCCAACACGGGCGCGATGTGGCGTTCGGGTTATGACATGTCGCCCGATGATTTCGCCAAGACGACCGAGCGTTTGTGGCAGGAAGTGAAGCCGCTCTACATCGCGCTTCACACCTATGTCCGCTGGAAACTGAACGAGAAATATGGCGATGCGGTGCAGCCCAAGACCGGCGCGATCCGTGCCGATCTGCTCGGCAATATGTGGGCGCAGGAATGGGGCAATATCTATCCGCTCGTCGCGCCGAAGGGCTCGGGCGATCTGGGCTATGACGTCGGCGACCTCTTGAAAGCCAAGGGGCAGGGGCCGCTCGACATGGTCAAGGCGGGCGAGAATTTCTATTCGTCGCTCGGCATGGCGCCGCTGCCCGATACCTTCTGGAAGCGCAGCCTGTTCACCAAGCCCGCCGACCGGGAGGTCGTGTGTCACGCCTCGGCATGGGACGTCGACAACAAGGACGATATCCGCATCAAGATGTGCATCAAGGTGAATGCCGACGACTTCACCACGATCCACCATGAGCTGGGCCATAATTATTACCAGCGCGCTTATAACAAACAGCCGTTCCTCTATCTCAACGGCGCCAACGACGGCTTCCACGAGGCGATCGGCGATTTCGTCGCGCTGTCGATTACCCCGCAATATCTGGTCGACATCAACCTGCTCGACAAGGCGAAGGTGCCGAGTGCCGATAAGGATATCGGGCTGCTCCTGCGTCAGGCGATGGACAAGGTGGCCTTCCTGCCGTTCGGTCTGCTCGTCGATCGCTGGCGCTGGGGCGTGTTCGACGGGACGATCAAGCCCGCCGATTACAACACGGCATGGACCCAGCTGCGCCTGCAATATCAGGGCATCACCCCGCCGGCCGAGCGCCCCGCCAATGCGTTCGACGCGGGCGCGAAGTTCCACATTCCCGGCAATACGCCCTACACCCGCTATTTCCTCGCGCGCGTGTTGCAGTTCCAGTTCTACGAAGCGGCATGCAAGCAGGCGGGCTGGACCGGGCCGCTTCATCGCTGTTCCTTCTATGGCAACAAAGACGTCGGCGCGAAGCTGAACGCGATGCTCGAAATGGGCGCGTCGAAGCCGTGGCCCGACGCGCTGGAGGCCTTCACCGGCAACCGCGACATGTCGGGCAAGGCGATGGCCGATTATTTCGCGCCGTTGAAGGCGTGGCTCGACGAACAGAATAAAGGCAAGCCGCAGGGCTGGTGAGCCGGGCGGATGGAATGAAGATGGGATGGCCGGGAAGGAGACTTCCCGGCCATTTTCATTTGGCTTCGACCGACTGTTTGAAGCGCGCGAGTTTGGCGCTTGCCGCGGCGGCATGCGGGCCGATCCAGCGTTCATGAATATCGTGGATCGGCATCGCGTTGAGGTGGTTCCAGCGCTCGCGCCCGCGGCGTTCGGCGATCACCAGCCCGGCATCCTCGAGCACCTTCAGATGCTGCATCACGGTACAGCGGTCCATTTGATCAAAACTCGCGCACAGGGCGCCCGTGGTCATCGGCTGATCCTTGAGCGTGTCGAGCATCTGGCGACGGATGTGGGACGCCAGAGCCTTGAAAACACGGTCATATTCTTCGTGGATTGACATGTTGTAAATTTATAACATAAAATTGCCCCGACTCAAGCGGAGAATGGATCATGGAACTGAAATTCAGGGTTGCGGCGCGGATCGCCAAGCCGGTGGCGGAGGTGTTCGAAGCGGTCGTCGATCCCAGGACATTGTCCCGATATTTCACCACCGGCGGCGCCGAAGGACGGCTGGAAACCGGCGCGACGGTGACGTGGGACTTTGCCGATTTTCCGGGCGCCTTTCCGGTCTTTGTGACCGAAGTGGTGAAGGACGAGCGCATCATCCTCGAATGGCAGGCGAATGAAGGCGAGCCGCCGAATGTCGAGGGCGGCGAAATGACCGACAGCGATTATCGCACCAAGGTGACGATGAGTTTCAAGGGCCTCGACGATGGCCGCACATTGGTCGAGATCGCCGAGGAGGGCTGGCGCGAAAATCAGGGCGCGCTGAAGGCGAGTTATGGAAATTGTCAGGGTTGGGCGCAGATGCTGTGTGCGCTCAAGGCGTGGCTGGAGCATGGCATCAACTTGCGCGAAGGCATGTATGTGTAAGGCGATGTTGGTTGCGGTCTGACGCGGTCAGGGTTTCTTTCCGATATTTCGGGCCTGATCCGGGAAGGGGACGAGTAAGGCGCGGCCGCGAGTGGAGGAGCGGACCTCTCCTTTCGTCATCCCGTGTCCTGAGCTTGTCGAAGGGCCCGGGGTGACGATGATGGAGGGGGCGGAAAAGGGGTGGAAACCTATCATTCCCCTCTCCCGTCGGGAGAGGGATACGCAGGCTTGGTTGCGGAGCAACCTAGCCGAAGTTGGGTGAGGGGATCACCGGTAGATTGCGGACATTGCCGGTTGCGAAACCTCACACACCCTCACCCAACCCTCTCCCAAAGGGAGAGGGCTTTTTGGGTCGAAACCGGCCGTTTTACGACATCCCCCCTCCCGTTCGTGTCGAGCGAAGTCGAGACACCCGTCGGGAGAGCGCCAAACCGAGGGGCATCTCGACTTAGCTCGATGCAAACGGGACACGAGTGAGGCCATCGGTCGTTTGCTGTCATTCGCACGGCGCCGGAACAACGCAGAGCTACGGCCCCTTGCCGCTCGTTACCGGAACGGCGGTTCGTTGAATGCGCGCAATTTGCGGCTGTGCAGCTTCGCCCCCTCGTCGCGCAGGCTTTCGCACGCCTTGATTCCGATCTGGAGGTGGGATGCGATCGCTTCTTCATAGAAGCGGTTCGCCTGTCCGGGCAGCTTGAGTTCGCCGTGGAGCGGCTTGTCGCTGACGCAGAGCAGCGTGCCGTAAGGGACGCGGAAGCGGTAGCCCTGCGCCGCGATCGTCGCCGATTCCATATCGATGCCGATCGCGCGCGACTGCGAGAAGCGCAGCGCGCTGTCGGTGTAGCGCAGTTCCCAGTTGCGGTCGTCGGTGGTGACGACGGTGCCGGTGCGCATGCGTTTCTTGAGGTCCGCGCCGCTGGTCCCCGACACCGCTTCGGCGGCGCCGGCGAGAGCAAGCTGGACTTCGGCGATTGCGGGGATCGGGATTTCCGGAGGCAGAACCGAATCGAGGATGTGGTCGTCGCGAAGATACGCATGGGCGAGGACATAGTCGCCGATGCGCTGGCTGGGGCGCAGCCCGCCGCAATGGCCGATCATCAGCCACGCCTCGGGCCGCAGGACCGCGAGATGATCGCAGATCGTCTTGGCGTTTGACGGGCCGACGCCGATGTTGACGAGGGTGATGCCCGCGCCGTCGGGGGCGATGAGGTGATAGGCGGGCATCTGGTGCCGCCGCCAGGCGCTGTCGGCGACGAGCGCGCTTGCGTTGACCCCGGGCTGATCGACATAGAGGCCCGCCGCGCCGGCGAGCGCGGTGTAGCGGCCCTGGCCGACCTGCGAGCCCGCCCAGGCGACGAATTCGTCGACATAGCGATGATAGTTGGTGAACAATATATAGCGCTGAAAATGCTCGGGTGCGGTGCCGGTGTAGTGGCGGAGGCGCGCGAGGCTGAAATCGGTGCGCAGCGCATCGAACAGCGCCAGCGCCTGCGGCTTCGCCGGATCGAGCCCGAACAGACCGTCGGCGAGTTCGTCGCCGATGTCGGCAAGCTCGGTGGTCGGGAAGTGGCGCGCGAGTTCGAGCGGGGTGATGCCGCCCATGTCCGACCCGTCGCTGGCATCGAGGACATAGGGAAAGGGAATCTGCTGCCCCGTGCGCGTCACCGACAGCTCGACGTCATAATGGCGAACCAGCAGGTTCAGCTGGTCGCGCAGATAATCGGCGAACAGGTCGGGGCGGGTGACCGTGGTGACAAACTCGCCGGCGCGTTCGAAGCGGCCAAAGGCGAGGTTGTGGCTCACCTGACCTTCGCGCCGTTCGCCGGTGGTGACGAGCCGTAGCGCCGGATAGTCGAACAGTCCGGTGGCGGCGGCATCCGCCGGCGGCAGCGTGCCGTCGCGGACATAGGCGGCGATGGCGGATTTGAGCGCAGAGACCGACGCGCGGAACCGGGTTTGCAGTTCGGCGATCACCTCTTCGACAAGGGCGATGGGACCGGGGATGTCGGGGGTGTGCGATGATGATGTCATCGCGACGTTCTTGCATGAAAATATGACAGATGGGAAGATGTTCTCAAGTCATCCATCACCTCGTCATGCTGAACTTGTTTCAGCCTCCATGGCCTGGTCGCGCGACCGTGGGCCATGGACTCTGAAACAAGTTCAGGGTGACGAAAGAATAAGGGCGGCGTGCCGTTAATGCGCGCCGCCCCATCTTTCTTACAGCTGTTCGAGCATGTGGTCGGCGCTCGATACCTTGAATTCGCCGGGGGCTTCGACGTTGAGCTGTTCGACGACGCCGTCATTGACGATCATCGAGAAGCGCTGGCCGCGCTGGCCCATGCCGAACGCCTTGCCGTCCATGGTCAGGCCGACCGCCTGCGCGAAATCGCCATTGCCGTCGGCGAGCATCGTGACCGTGTCACCGGCGTTGGCATTCTTGCCCCATGCGCCCATCACAAACGCGTCGTTGACCGCGGTGCAGACGATTTCGTCGACGCCCTTGGCCTTCAGTTCGGCGGCCTTGTCGACGAAGCCCGGAAGATGCTTGGCAGAGCAGGTCGGGGTGAAGGCGCCGGGAACCGAGAAGAGCGCAACCTTGCGGCCCTTGAAATAATCGGCGGTGCTGACCTGTTCGGGGCCGTTTTCGGTGACCTTCACCAGCTTGGTTTCGGGCAGCTTGTCTCCGGTCTGGATCGTCATGGTCGGCATCCTTTTGTTGAGGGGATTGGTGTCGCGGCAGACATTGGGTGGGGCGACGCCGGAGTCAAGCGGGGGCGAGAAATTGATCGAAATGCTGGACCCGCAAGCCATGCGGGGGCATGGTGGTTCCATGGATAAGGCGCCCCCATGGTTCACCGGGCAATTGCTGCTCGCGCTACCCGGAATAGGAGATCCCCGTTTCGAACATGCGGTGGTCGCGATGATCAGCCATGATGAGGAGGGCGCGATGGGGATCGGCATTGCCGATCCGATCCAGGGCATGACCGTCGGGGCGGTGCTGGACCAGCTGGACATCGCGCATGACGACGATCCGCTCGATCAGCCGGTGTTTCTGGGCGGGCCGGTGGAGCCGTCGCGCGGCTTTGTGCTGCACAGCCGCGACTGGGGCGGCGACAATGCGGTGCAGGTGTCGGGGCGCTGGATGGTGTCGAGCTCGCACGATATCTTGCGTGCGATTGCCGAAGGGCGCGGGCCATCGCGCTGGCTGGTCGCGCTTGGCTATGCTGGCTGGTCGCCGGGACAGCTGGAGGGCGAACTGGTCCACCACGGCTGGCACGTCACCCCGGGCAGCGATGCCTTGTTGTTCGACACGCCGCCCGCCGAACGCTGGCAGGCGGCGTTTGCCGAAGCGGGAGTGGACGCCCGCTTGCTGACAACCAAGGGCGGCGAAGCTTAGCGCCGCCGTCGCCCCCGCGTAGGCGGGGGCTGCTGTCGGTTTACGCAGCGATGCTGGATCAGGTTTCCGGCGGCCCCTGCCTTCGCAGGGGCGACGTTTTGTTAGCGCGCGAGCGCGAGCAGCGGACGGCCCTGCGACAGATTGGCCAGCGCGGTGCGCGCGGCCCAGCGTGAGTCCATATAGCGTCCGCTGGCGAGTTCGAGATCATAGCGGATCGGGCTGGAAATCGCCGCGTCATAGGCGGCGGCGGCATCGGCGGTGCGGCCGAGGCGGGCATAAGCCGTTCCAAGATTGATCAGCCGCGACGGGTCGCGTGCATCAAGACTGGTTTCGCCGGTGAGCTTGGCGATTGCGGCCTGATTGTCGCCGGCCTTCAGCTCGCCATAGGCGACTGGCAGGACCGAATCATCGACCTGCGGCGCGGTCACGACAACGATCGATTGCGCCATGGCAGGGCCTGCGAAGGCGAGGGCGGCGGCGGTCAGCAATATTTTTTTCATTTAGGTATCTCCCCGAAAACTTGGGCTGATTTTCACCCTCTTCAACAAAAAAGTCAATCTTTTCGGGGGTTTGTAACATAGCTGTCACAATATGCGCTTATGCTTCACGCAAGGCGCATTATAAGTCTGAATTTTCAGAATCTTGGCGATTGTGACATTCGGCTGCGCGATGACCGCCGCGATTGTCACAATTGCGCTCGCGGAAAAATAATTTGCGCGCCCGCATGGTTGTGCGGTGGGTGATTCGCGTCCGCTCAGCGGTGCTGGACTTGCGATATAAAGAAAAGTTTATATTTGATCCGAAGCGTCGTTTCGGCTAGGGCGCGCAACATAATTTCGTGGCCGCTCGCCTGCGGCCGAACTCGTCTACAGGAGACTAACCGTGGCCACTCTCGCCGCCGACGCCCGTGATTATGTGATTGCCGACATCGCGCTTGCCGATTTCGGGCGCAAGGAAATCCATATCGCCGAAACCGAAATGCCGGGCCTGATGGCGCTCCGCACCGAATTTGGCGCGTCGCAGCCGCTGAAGGGCGCGCGCATCACCGGTTCGCTGCACATGACGATTCAGACCGCGGTGCTGATCGAAACGCTCGTCGCGCTGGGCGCCGAAGTGCGCTGGGCGACCTGCAACATCTTCTCGACCCAGGATCATGCCGCCGCGGCGATCGCCGCGCAGGGCATTCCCGTATTTGCGGTGAAGGGCGAAAGCCTTGCCGATTATTGGGACTATGTCGGCCGCATCTTCGCCTGGGGCGACACGCCCTCGAACATCATCCTCGACGATGGCGGCGACGCCACCATGTTCGCGCTGTGGGGCGCGAAGATCGAGGCCGGCGCGACGCTGCCGGCCCCCGAGAATGAAGAAGAAGTCGAATTCCAGCGCGCGCTGAAGGCGTTTGTTGCGGAAAACCCCGGCTATCTGACCAAGACCGTCAAGGCGCTGAAGGGCGTGTCGGAAGAAACGACGACCGGCGTTCACCGCCTGTATGAAATCGCCAAGAAGGGGGAACTGCCCTTCCCCGCGATCAACGTCAACGACAGCGTCACCAAGTCGAAGTTCGACAATCTTTATGGCTGCAAGGAATCGCTGGTCGACGCGATCCGCCGCGCCACCGACGTGATGCTGGCCGGCAAGGTCGCTGCAGTCGCCGGTTTCGGCGACGTCGGCAAGGGCTCGGCCCAGTCGCTCCGCAACGGCGGCGCCCGCGTGCTCGTCACCGAAATCGATCCGATCTGCGCCTTGCAGGCCGCGATGGAGGGCTTTGAAGTCGTGACGATGGACGAAGCCGTCCAGCGCGCCGACATCTTCTGCACCGCGACCGGCAACGCCGACGTCATCACCGCCGAACATATGGCGGCGATGAAGCCGATGGCGATCGTCTGCAACATCGGCCACTTCGACAGCGAGATCCAGATTGCGGCGCTCGCCAATTACAAGTGGACCGAAGTCAAGCCGGGCACCGACCTCGTCGAATTCCCCGATGGCAAGCAGATCATCGTGCTCGCCAAGGGCCGCCTCGTGAACCTCGGCTGCGCCACCGGCCACCCGTCGTTCGTGATGTCGTCGAGCTTCACCAATCAGGTGCTGGCGCAGATCGAGCTGTTCACCAAGGGCGAGAATTACGGCAACGACGTTTACGTCCTGCCCAAGCATCTCGACGAGAAGGTCGCGGCGCTGCACCTCGAAAAGCTGGGCGTGAAGCTGTCGAAGCTGACCCAGAAGCAGGCCGACTATATCGGCGTGCCGGTCGAAGGGCCGTTCAAGCCCGAACATTATCGTTACTGATTGACGATCCGCCATCCCGGCGTGTGGCCGGGATGGCGGTGTTTCAGGGGCGTGCGCGCCCACCGGACGACGCTGCGCGGTAATCCGCGATGACGCGCGATTGAAACATCCCGGCATCGCCGGTAGGGCTGGCGGTCATGCGAGCAGGGCCGACACCGGATATATCAGGAAAAATTGCGGGATGAGCGATACGCTGTCCCCGACAAGCTTGTTTGCGATCGGCCTGTTTGCCGCGCTGTGGCTGCTCGCCGGACTGTGGGCGGTCGGACGCGGCATCGCAATGCAGCGCCGTTCGGCCTTTGTTTCCGGGCAAAGCGAACGGCTCGCCAGCCTGGTCGAAGCATCGCCGCAATTGCCGGTGATCGTCCGCGGCGACTGGCGGATCGAGGCGGGCGAGCGGCTGGGGCGCTGGCTGGGGCTTGAGCGCGGCCCGCGTAACTTCGATGAGCTGCGCGGAATCGATGCAGGCTTCGACCCGGCGGGGCATGAGGCGCTGCGTCAGGCGATCATCGGCGCGCAGCGCGGTGCGAAGCCCTTCACCCTCAGCATTCGGCCGCAAGGCAGCGCGCGCACCATCGTCATCCACGGCGCCGCCGCGCCGCAGGCGGTGGGCGGGGCAGGCAGCGTCTTGCTGTGGCTGAGCGACGCAACCGATGGCCAGCAGGCGCTGGCGCGGGCGCAGGGCGAGCGCGACGAAGCGATGGCGGCGTTCGAGGCCTTGTCGGGCCTGATCGAGGCTGCGCCCTATCCGATGTGGTTCCGCGATACCGGCTTGCAGCTCGCGCTGGTCAACGGCGCCTATGTCCGCGCGGTCGAGGCGGCGAACGCGGCAGCGGTGATCGGCGAGGGCATTGAACTGTGCGAACCGATCGCCGGGATCAGCGCCGCCGAGGCCGCCGAGCAGGCACGGATCGATGGCGCCGCGCAAACGCGAACCATTCCGGTCACGATCGAGGGCGAGCGACGGATCATGCGCGTCGTCGATATCCCGCTCGCGCCCGAAGGCGGCCGGACGATCGGGATCGCGGGCTATGCGATCGACATTCAGGAGCTGGAGAGCGAGCGCGGTGCGCACCGCCGTTTTGCCGACACCCAGCGCGATCTGCTCGACCGTTTGTCGGCGGCGGTCGCGCAATTCGGACCCGATCAGGGGCTGGACTTCGCCAATCAGCCCTTCCGCCGGCTGTTCGCGCTCGAAGTCGATGTCATCGCCGAGGCACCGCCCTTTGCGCGCCTGCTCGACGCATGGCGCGAGGGCGGCCGGACCCCGGAAGTGCGCGACTATCCGATGTGGCGGCAGGCGCATGTCGACTGGTTCGCGCGCACCGACGCGGCCGAGGAGGACTGGCTGCTGCGCGACGGGACGCATTTGCGCGTCGTCGCCCAGCCGACGCCCGATGGCGGCTTGCTGCTGATTGCCGAGGATCGCACCGAACAGGTTCAGCTCGCCTCGACGCGCGATACGCTGCTGCGCGTGCGTACCGCGACCTTCGACAATCTGTTCGAG